>JAABUP010001524.1_pt1 | contig 48638 bp, 40 predicted proteins | sample 5559201 | NCBI WGS metagenome assembly JAABUP01 (sample SAMN10711887, study PRJNA513373) | rock metagenome | isolation source: Antarctica rocks | place: Antarctica
AAGCTGATCTTCGTGGTGGGCTAAGTTCATAAAAGATTAACAGTCAAAATTAGCCTGTTTAATATTAAGCTATCGTTACTTTTTTATTGTTTTATAAAAAAGAAGGTTTTTAAATTATTCCGAATTTTGGAGTTGCTACATTTGATTGGACAGAAGGTTAAGAGAAATACTTAACTTTAGAAATATGTCAAAAATTAGAAAGCAGTACGACCGTGAGTTTAAGGTCATGGCTGTAGAATTGAGCAAGGGCCGTTCGGATTTGAGCGTGCTTGCCAGCGAACTGGAAATCAGGCCGGCTTTATTGTACCGCTGGCGCAAGGAACTGGAAACGAAGGCAGAAACAAGTTTTCCGGGGCAAGGCAATTGATCTATACACCGGAGCAGGCGGAAATACACCGGCTGAAAAAAGAACTGCTGGACATGCAGCAGGAGCGTGACATATTAAAAAAGGCTGTAGGCATCTTCTCCAGGAGCGATGGCAAATATTCGGGTTTATAAAACAGAACCGGACAATATTTGCCATTGGGAAGATGTGTAAGATGTTCAAGATAAGCAGAAGTGGTTTTTATGCATGGTTAACTCCTGTTGCATCCAACAGAGAAGCTGAAAATCGAAAGCTTACCGATCAAATACTGAAAGTTTATGGGAATAGTAAGAACACTTATGGAAGTCCCAGAATCATGATGGAACTGAACAGACAGGGTATAAAAGTATCCAAACCGAGAGTGGCCAGATTGATGCAGAAAGCAAAAATCAGAAGCATTATAAAAAGGAAATCCAGGGTTACTACTGATTCTGAACATAAGTATGCTATAGCGGAAAACAGGTTGGCGCGTAATTTCAATCCGGGCACGATTGGTAGGGCTTGGGTATCAGACATTACCTATATCAAAACAAATCAGGGCTGGCTGTACCTGCAGGCCGTGATCGATCTTGGTGATAGAAAAGTAATCGGCTGGGCACTAAGTTCTACGATGAAGGCAACGGAAACCGTTATTCCGGCATTCAAAATGACACAAAAAAACAGGCCCATCATCCGGGAACTGATCTTTCATTCTGACCGGGGCGTCCAGTATGCCTGCAATGAGTTCAGCAATTTATTGGACAGCAACCCGCTAGTGAAGGGGGAGTATGAGCCGCAAGGGTAATTGTTGGGACAATGCAGTAGCAGAGAGCTTCTTCAAAACCCTTAAAGCAGAGTGTGTTTATCAAAACAAATTTACCGGCAAAGAACAGGCGGCACTGATGATATTTGAATATATAGAAATATGGTACAACCGTAAAAGGTTACATTCTGCACTAGGATATATGTCACCACAGGATTTTGAAAGAAAACTAAACAAACAAATTATTGCAGCTTAACTCTTTGTCTATTTTTTTGTTGCAAGTCCAGAGTAATTAATGCAAGCGTATGCTGTCACTAAATTATCTATTCATTCTTTAAGTTTTTTTGTATTCATTCGATTTTTATTGAATTCAGTAAAAACTACAGTATTTTTTAAGCTTTTGTTTGCTGAAGCTTTACTTGGGCGTATGTATCCTTGAGAATAGCACTAATTGCACTCTTAACCCGTTCCAATCCTTCAGGCTTATTCAGATCGATTTGACAAAACAAGCTGTCTGTGGATTTGGCATGAAGTACCATGTGATAAATCCCGCCAACCAATAGACCGGCAATTGCCCGGATATCAACCTGCGTGCCCTTCAATTCCTGGTCCGCCAACTCAAAAAAGCGGTCACCCAAACGTTCCCGGTTCTCGCAAACTTCATACATGATCTGGGTTCGCTCACTGATTTGCCAAAGGACGATTTTTTGCATTTCTTCTTCCTTATAAAAATAGTCAAGCTGGTTTAATAACAGGGCTTCTAAAATTTCCTGTGTGTGTTTTTCCTTATTCTGCTCCATCAGTTCACCAGCATTTCCTGCAGCCGCCACCCAATAATCCTTACCCTTGACATAGGTCTCTACCAGATTATCCACACTCCCGAAGTAAAAATAAATCAGGCGTTTACTTAGTCCGGCAGCTTTGGCAATATTGGTAGGCCCTAAACCCGTATAGCCTTTCGTTTTGATGATACTTCCTACTGCATCAATTAATTTTTGCATAGAACGCTCTTTATCATTGACTGCGCCCTGATACCTTTTTTTTGGCATAATTTCCCTAATTGGTACGGGAAATATGCAATTTTTGGTTTATATAATCAAATGCGTTTAATGCTTTATCCAAATGCTCGCGGGTATGGGTCGCCATCAGGCTGGTCCGTATACGTGCATTCTTTTTGGATACCCCAGGATAGATAATCGTATTGGCATATATGCCCGCCTCTAATAAGAGCCGTCCGGCATCTCCTGTTTTGTGGGCGTCTCCTATCTTGACCGGTATAATCGCAGACTCCGTAATCCCGATATCCAAGCCCAAATCGGTCAACCCCTTTTTAAAATAACTCACATTTTCAGCAAGTTTTTGCCGCCATTCCGGCTCTTCATCAATGAGCTCGAAGGCTTTTATCAAACAGGCCGCCGCAGGCGTAGAGGTCGAAGAAAACACCTGCTGCCGCGATTGAAATCTCAGAAAATTAATGATGTGGGGCGCGGCAACCACGAACCCTCCGACATGCCCAAAGGCTTTACTTAATGTGCCCGAAATCAAATCCACCTTATCCAGTAAGTTGTACACTTCTATTGCGCCCCTACCGGTCTGGCCCAGCACGCCAATGCCATGGGCATCGTCAACCATCAGGTAGCCGCCATATTGTTTTGTTAACCTATAAATCTCATCCATTTTTGCCAGGTCACCATCCTGTGAATAAACGCCATCAATAATAACCAGCCTGGTTAGAAACTTGTCCCGGGCATCTTTTAATACACGCTCCAGCATTTCTAAATTATTATGAGGAAACATTTTAAGATTGGTGTCCTTGCAACCTTCATAAACGCTGGCATGAACGGCCATATCTACTATAGCCACATCCTTTTCTTTTAACATTGCCAGCAGCGTCGCACTGTTTGCATTATAGCCTGTCGTATAAACAATGGTGGAATCCGCTGACCTGCCAAAAAAAGCGGATATTTTTGCTTCCAACTGTACGTGGTAATGATGGTGACCGCCAATCAAAGGAGAAGCGCCGGCTCCCGTACCATAGGTTTCAATTCCTTCTATGGCAGCTGCCTTTACTTTGGGATGCTGTGTAAAGTTCAGGTAATCGTTCGATACCAGGCTGACGCACTTCTTTGGAACTTTATTAAAAGGAGAAGTTACCCACATTTCGGGTCCGCATCCATTGCTGGTTACGAACCGGTAGTTCATCTGCCCATGATCTTCCATGTAATCCGTAAATTCATGAAACGCTTCCGCCCGCTCAAAAGCATTTAAGTCCGGAATGTTCTCAAAATCTTTAAAACTGGCCTTGTTAAAGTTAATCTTGGTTTCCATAAAGCTTATATTAATACTCATTAAATTAAACGCATTACAAATTTAACCTATTAGGGAAAATTGTCAATTGTTTTTTTAGAAATATTTCTCGCTTTAATTTATTTTGCTTTTTAAAACGCCGTATGAAGTTGTGCTCGATCATGCTTTAAAGAAACTTGGTTTTGGAAACTCCAAAACAGGGTTCCTGCTATCCTAAGATAAACTAAAAGTGCGTTTTTGCGAATACGTTTGTCTGCCTACGGGTAACAGTTATGAATAGCATTTTTCTACATTGAGCCATTTTTTAATTCACTGATTATTGATGGTAGTGAAAAGCTATTCATGTTTTTCTTTTCATCAGTTCCGGCAGGGGATTAATAAAAAAGACCTGCCTCCCGGCAGGTCAATCATATCCACTTCTTAATTTAAAACCTCACTTCATTTTTTGAGCCTTACTTCTCGTTTAACCCTTTCATCTTTTCGCTCAGCTCTGTCAGGCCAGCCTTTTTTAAACACTCCTCCGAGAATTCTTTCAGTTCGTCTACCGTTTCCTTAGGAATTAATTCCAGTAAGCCCTGCGCCTGTTCAGCATCCTTAACATTCAGCCCGCGCTCGATCACGCTGTTCAATAATAAAACTGTTTTCCGGTTGATCTTGACATCGATCTTTACCGCCTCATTCATCCCGGGGATACTCAATACGGTATCATACACCTTGGCCACCTCATTCGTTGTCATATCCAAAATTTTAAAGGTTAATTTATAGCGATAAAATTAAATGGACTTGATCAAACGATCCTCATCAAAATATGGTGAGGATGGGTGAATGCAAATTACGCTGTCTACTTTCGTTTGGAAATCGAAATGGTGAGAGTAATTAGCGAGCAGATGAATTTCAGAGGACAGAAATATTCTTTGGGCCAGATCCGTGAACTGGACATGGTGGATTACCTTTTCACGCTCGGCCATGAGCCGCAACGCATTGTCCGTGGCGTTGATTACTGGTACCTCTCCCCTTTACGAAATGAGTCCGAAGCGTCTTTTAAAATCAATCGCCCAAAGAACCGATGGTATGACCATGGACAAGGTAAAGGCGGCAACTTGATTGACTTTGCCCTATTATATTTCCAATGCACAGTGGGTGAATTTCTGCAAAAATTAGGCGATGGCTTTTTGCCTCAGCAGCTACCGTTAAGTTCATCTCAGCAGCAACCGGACGTAGCGGCCGCAGAAAGTAAAATCACTATTCTTTCGGATCAAAACATCACCGCCTACCCGCTGGTACGCTACCTACATGATCGCAGCATTCCTTTGTCTGTAGCACGGCAATATTGCAGGCAGGTTAGTTATGAAATGAACGATAAAGAATATTACGGGATCGGCTTTAGAAACGATGCCGGTGGGTACGAAATCCGTAATCCCTATTTCAAGGCCAGCAGTTCGCCAAAGGAGATAACAACGATGCTAAACGGCTATAAAGAGGCCCAAGTTTTTGAAGGCTTTATGGACTTTCTCTCCTTTAAAACCCTTTACCAGGACCAGCCTCAAAGCGCCAGCAATTTTATCATTTTGAACTCCGCTGCTTTCTTTGAAAAGGCACGTCCGGCGATGGAACAGCACGAGCTGATCAGGCTTTATTTAGATAGGGACACAACCGGTTTACGGTATACTAAATATGCGCTTTCCCTGAAAAAAGGCTACCAGGACGAAAGCAGCCTTTACAAAAACAACAAAGATTTAAATGATTGGCTGATCGGTAAGGCTATGGTACAAAAGAAAGCACCAAGGCATAAAATGACTTGAAAACAGCTGCTGGCTATACAGAAATTAAGCTTGACCAGCTTACTGAAGTTTGAGTAGCTAAAGCCATAAAAAGTGGCAGGACAACGGCTATAAGATTGCCTCAACCGCAATCGGCAAGATGTACGGTTGTTAAACAACCGAAATCTTGCCGCCCCTCTCCGAAGTCGGGGGCGGTTTCTTAGAGATGTGTATTGGAATGAATTTTTGCAGGAAAAGGATAGGTGATGGAAGAAGCAAAAAGTGCAAGGAAAAGGATTATCGGGTTGCGGTTGACTGCGGACGAATACACGCAGGTAGAGAAAAGCTGGAAAAGTAGCACGATCAAAAAGCTGAGTGAATATGTTCGGCGTATCCTTTTTGGTAAGCCGGTAACCGTTTATACAAGGGATCAGTCGCTGGACGAACTGGTGGCTGAACTGATGTTATTACGCAAAGAATTAAATGCTATCGGCGTGAACTTTAACCAGGCCGTTCACCGGCTAAACGCAATGGATCATGGGCCGCAATTTCAAGGCTGGCTTGCCGGTTTTAACCGGGACAAAACGGTGCTGTTCGGTAAGCTAGACGAGATCAAAGTGAAGATGGACCTAATAGCAGATCAATGGTTGCAGTGATACATGCCAGCAGTAGCCTGCGCAATATTTTAAACTACAATGAGCATAAGGTGAAGGCCAGTATGGCCACTTGCCTGGAGGCCGCACTGTATCCTAAAGATGCAGCAGACCTGAACTTTTTTCAGAAGCTTTCACGGCTGGAAAAGCTAACGGAGCTCAACCAGCGTACGAAGGTAAACAGTGTCCATATCTCTCTAAATTTTGATCCGGCTGAACAGCTATCAGCAGCGCAGTTACAGGACATCACTGCTGAATATATGGAGAAGATCGGCTTTACCGGCCAGCCGTATTTATTATATCAGCACCTGGATTCCGGTCACCCGCATGTGCATATCGTGACAACCAATATACGGGCCGATGGTACCCGGATCAGCTTACATAACCTCGGAAGAAATCAATCTGAAACCGCCCGTAAGAAAATAGAAATTGCCTACGGTCTGGTACAGGCGGAACAAAGCATTTTGCAGCGATCCGATAAACTCAAACCGGTAAACCTTCAGAAAGTCGAGTATGGCAGAACTGGAACCAAACAAGCCATCGGCAATGTGCTAAACGCTATAGTGCCGCACTATAAATATACCTCCCTTGCCGAGCTAAATGCAGTGCTCCGGCAATACAACGTGATCGCAGACCGGGGGGAGGAAAGTTCAAGAATCTTCCGGCATCAGGGGTTGGTTTACCGCATCATTGGCGAGAACGGTGACCGTGCAGGTATTCCGATTAAGGCAAGCTTATTTTTCAGTAAACCCACCCTCAGCTTTTTAGCAGAAAGGTTTAAGATCAGCGAAGCAGAGCGGCTACCGCATCGTTCAAGAATTAAAAATTCGGTTGACCTTGCTTTATTAAAGCAACCGGGACTTTCACTAGATCAATTGATACGGGTCTTGGAAAAAGACGGGATCAACTTGGTGCTCAGGCAAAATAGTGGCGGCATAATTTACGGGATGACTTATATAGATCATTGTACCCGCTGTGTTTTTAACGGCAGTGCTTTGGGTAAATCCTATAGTGCTAAAGGTATCTTAGAAAGGTGCACTCTGCGGGTAGCCGGTGAACAAAAAGTGAAAGTTGCGGTGCCTGAGAATTTCCGGGAAGTGAACGATGCGGGGCACCAAAGGAACAGGCTACAGCAATCTGTAGAAACCGTTCATAGCGATACTGTGCACGGAGGGAATTCTGCAAATCCGGGAGGGTTGTTACCAGCCCTGCTGGAGCCGGACCAGTTGCTGGGTCTGCCTTTTGAACTGAAGGCTAAGCGGAGGAAAAAGAAACTTCATAAAATTAATCACTAAACATAACTTAAAAACGGGGGGAACTGATGCAAACGGGGGAGAATGAACAAGCGATGCGAAAAATCCTGGATATGACCAGGCTGATCAGTATAACCGTACTGGCACTTCATTTTTACTTTGTATGCTATGGTGCATTCGTGGCCTGGCAGCTCGCAACACCGTTGCTGGACAAAATCATTGGTTTTATTGTACGGACAGGACTATTTGAAAGCTTTCTTAAGGCCAAGCTGATTGCTTTGGGTTTACTGGCGATTGCCCTCATCGGCGTGCAAGGTAAGAAGGATGAAAAGTTGGGATTTAAGACTGCTTTTGCTTATCTTTTAACCGGGTTGATCCTGTATTTTATCAGCTATCTGCTTTTGCTGGTGAAAATAAAAATAACCTGGCTGGCGGCCAGCTACATCGGTATGACCAGCGCCGGTTACCTGCTGATACTAAGCGGTGGCACCTTGCTGTCCCGCATCATCAGGGGCAAGCTGTCAAACGATATTTTTAACCGCGAAAACGAAACCTTTCCGCAAGAAGAAAGGCTTTTAGAAAACGAATTTTCGATTAACCTTCCGGCGAAATATCAACTGAAATCGAAGATCAGGAACAGCTGGATCAATATCATCAACCCCTTTCGCGGAATACTGGTTTTAGGCTCGCCCGGCTCCGGTAAATCTTACTTCGTGATCCGCCATGTGATCACCCAGCATATTAAAAAAGGCTTCTCCATGTTCGTATACGACTTTAAATTTGATGACCTGTCAAGGATCGTTTACAACACCTGGCTGAACAATAAAAAGAGTTACAAAGTCGAGCCTGAATTTTACGTCATCAATTTTGATGACCTCGGCCGCAGCCATCGCTGCAATCCTTTAGACCCATCCGCCATGCTGGATATCACCGATGCCGCGGAATCCGCACGCACCATCCTGATGGGGCTCAACCGGGAATGGATCAAACGCCAGGGAGATTTCTTCGTGGAATCGCCGATCAACTTTCTCACTGCCATCATATGGTATTTGTGCCGGTATAAAAAAGGGGAGCATTGTACACTGCCGCATGTGATTGAACTGATGCAGCTGGACTATGACCAGCTCTTTACCATCCTGCGGACAGAAAAGGAAATTGAGGTACTGATCAATCCGTTTGTCAATGCCTTTCTGCACGATGCCACAGAGCAACTGGAGGGCCAGATTGCCTCCGCTAAAATTGCCATGGCCCGCTTGTCGTCGCCGCAGTTATATTACGTTTTATCAGGCAGCGATTTCAACCTGGACGTCAATGACCCGCTAAACCCTAAGATCGTATGCGTGGGAAATAACCCGCAGAAAATACAAATCTACGGTGCTGTCCTTTCCCTATATGTAAACCGCCTGGTGAAGCTGGTGAATAAAAAGGGTAAGATCAAGAGCAGTTTGATATTTGATGAGTTTCCAACCATCTACCTTAACAACATGGATAGCCTCATTGCTACCGCCCGTAGTAACAAGGTGTCCACCTGTTTGGGCATCCAGGACTTTAGCCAGCTCCGTAAAGATTATGGAAAGGAACAAGCCGATGTGATTATGAACATCACCGGTAATATCGTCAGTGGACAGGTCACCGGTGAGACCGCAAAGCAGCTGTCAGATCGCTTCGGTAAGATCATGCAGGACAGGGAAAGTCTGTCTATTAACAGGCAGGATACCTCGATCAGCCGTTCCAAGCAACTGGAGGCAGCTGTTCCTGCATCCCGCATTTCTTCCCTGAGCTCTGGTGAATTTGTGGGTATGGTGGCGGATAACCCGGATGAAAAGATTGACCTAAAAACTTTTCACGCCGACATCATCAATGACCATGCTGCCCTTAAAAAAGAAGAAGAAGGTTACAAGGAGATACCATTGATCCGGAAGATAGATAACTCCATTGTACAAAAGAATTATTCGCAGATCAAGCAGGATGTCCAAGACATTTACCAGGCTGAGATGGAGCGGCTATTAAGCGATCCGGCACTGATGCATCTGGTGATTAGGAAAGGTTAGTTGAGTAACAATTTATTTGATTATATCTCCATAATGATACGACGACTGAATTTGATGCAGGGAAATTTGAAAATTTATTTGAATACGGACCGATTAATTTCTGGCATTGCTACCAATGGCTAAACGATCTGAATGGACAAAAAACTGTCTTAACAACTTGCTGTTGCAATCCCAATACAAGAGGTTAACATTTCTCATCATGAAACATATTGACTAACCGTTTTTAGTTATTTCATTTTATGCAACAGCTGGGTTCATTATAATTTTTGCCGTTTAAACTGTTGAGAATTTCCGGACAGCTCTTATTTTCTTACGATCGGGCTCAACTGTCAAGGATTACTTGACAACTGCGGCTATACTTTAATGCAAACCTTAGCTGGCGTTTTCAATCAGTACGTTTTTTGCACAAGATGATCGGTTTTATCTTTCGAAGGCAGGGGCTATCGTCTCTTGTTCCCTGCGCGATAAACCATACTTTGAAGCAATGGCTGCCCATCCGGTTATTTCAGTGCGTATCCGGTTCAAAATGGCTTCGGATTCTTTAGGTTTTAACCTAAAATGAATAGCTGCGGAAAGTGCCAGCTCCGGGTCCAAAGAATTATCATCTTCGGACACATTCAGGGTCAGTCCGTTACCGCGCGGATTGGGATTAACGTCGTACGCCGGGGAGAGGTCCCAGCCATCTTCGCCTAGCAAAAAGCCATGGTTACGCAGGTGGTCGTCCGTGTTTTTGACCAGCATATTAAAGATCATCCTTGTCCATAGCTGGCGGAGATTGTCGTTTACCTGCCTGCCATTTTGAATAATAAAGCCCGCCATGTCAAGATAACTAAGGCCGTCGTGGTAATCTACACCATCCTGCCGGCCAAGAAGCGTCATTGCGGATGCAAAATGGATGCGGCCAGTATTAGGGGTACGGTCAAATCGTCGGGTTAAAAAAGTATGATGCCGCCCGGAAAAATGTTGCAGCTGCGCCGGTGCCATGTTGATCCCGGCATTGACAGCGATTTGCCATACGACCATCTCCCAGGCACCAATATCGTATTCGTCACTGGTACTGGGGAATTTAGCGATCCAAAGATTTCCTGCAGGGTCTGTCACACTGGCTTTCGGTCTTGCGCCGCCAAGAGACGAACCTGGTGCCATGAGCATATTGAGCCACTTGAGTTCCTCTGGTGCAGTTATGTCTTCATTTTCGAGACAGAGGCTGGCATACTCCAGGTCGCGGAGCGTTACCCATGGCGGCGCGGCCAGTTCAGCTGCATGACTCACAAAATTGCTGTCTTCGTTTGTTTTGAAACGAAGGCCGCCCATTCGGGTACCGTCATATACTCCTAAAAGAAATGCTGATTCATGTAGTATCGCTGGCTGCCGTTCTTCTTTACGGGCTATGATCGCTTCGCGCCTGCGCATCAGTACACGTCCCCACCGATCAGGTGAAGAATCAAGAAACATCCCGAAATTCGGCTTCCCGTCATTTAAATACTGCGGCCCGGAAAACAGCTGAAGGTCCGGATCGAGCATTTGCGCGAACCCGGACTGCAGCCAAAGCTGGTCATATTCAAACGAAAAGACTTCTTTTCCCCGCACAAGGTCGGCTGCAAGGACGCCAACCCGCATGGTTGCCGGTAATCCCTGCCAGTCAGCGTATACATAGATCCTTTGGGCCATAACTTATTTTTTTGAACTGCTGTCCTTTGTTATTAAACCAGCATCCTGTAATTTCCGGCCCAATTGATCGTCGGCACCAAGTTTTAAAAAATCCTTTTCCAGCCCCAACACGAACAGTACCTGAAAATAGGCTCCCATTGCTACTGTTGGTGTGCCTTTTTCAATCTTCCATAAATTAGAGCGGCTGATACCTGCCCGTTCTGCTACCTGTGTAGTATTTAATTTTCGGCGAAGCCGGGCCAGCTTAATATTCTCACCGAGATCATTCAAGACTTTCTGTGCCTTTGGAAGTAAAACAAGCTGTTGTTTCATTACATATGTTTTATATAATACACAAAAACAATTAAATTGTTTATTACATAAAGCAATAGTATGGTATTAAACCTAATCGATAACCAAATGATTATATCTATTTTTATAATCTTTAAGGTTATAAACCGAACGATGTAGATAACTTCACTTATTGCCAAAAGGCATCGATTATTAAGCAACTACTACAATAATTGTGGCCGATTATAAAAAAGTTAAAGCGGCCACAACTAATTAGTGTTAAAGCGATTTTTCTATAAGTTTTTCTTTTAAAAGTTGCATATCCCCGCTGATTTTCAGGTCTACGATCTTGGCATAGTGCTGTGTCTGTTTTAATGATTTATGACCGAGCATTTTAGATACCGTTTCTATCGGTACGCCGTTACTTAGGGTAACGGTAGTAGCGAACGTGTGCCTGGCGATGTGGAAGGTGAGATTTTTATTAATCTCACAGCCGTCAGCAATTTCCTTTAGATAGGAATTCATTTTTTGGTTAGTCAATACCGGTAATACCAATCCTTTGTTAATGCACCTGACATCATCTTTGTACTTTTCCATAATTTTTAGTGCTGCAGGCAATAAAGGAAGCCTGGTCGCTGATTCGGTCTTTTGCCTGGTGGTTATAATCCACTTACCATCGTCAACGCCCGTTACAATGTCAGAACGCCTGAGATTGTAAACATCAATATAGGCCAGGCCGGTATAACAACTGAACAGAAAAATATCCCGGACATGATTAAGCCGGTCAATTTTAAAATCCTTAGCTTCTATTTTTACAAGCTCATCTCTAGTCAGAGCAACCCTGATCACTTCTTTACGATTGGTTTTAAAACCTAAAAATGGATCTCTTTGAAGCCACCCTTTTTTAATACAGTCCAAAACAATCTTTTTTAGGTTACCCCAATATTTCATCGCTGCATTATGGCCGCAGTTCCGGACACTCCTCAGCCAAAAAGAAAATTGTGAAACAAACTCATAGTCGAGTTCCTTAATTTCCAGATCATCAACTTTGTATTTCCACTTAATGAAAGATGCAGTATGATCATGGGCAGTCTTATAGCGGGTTAGAGTAGATGGGGCAAATTCATTTCCAATCAATGCTTTCATCTGCTCATTATGCACTTTAAAAATGGCAAGGATCATTCTTTTTTCTTCTCCCTGTCCCGTAACAATGTTTTTCAGTGCTTCTGCATTTACTTCCCTGCCGGATTCAATAAGAATCTTTCTTGCCTGGTAAACCCGGGCATTTAAGACATCCAAATAAGCGTTAAGTGCCTTTGCATCTTCTTTTGAACCGTTCGCTCTTCCTGAGGATCGGTTCCACCTGGAGGACTCCCATTGTCTTTTTGTCGAAAGTTCCTTGGAAGTACCATCTACTGTAATACGTAGATAAACGTACCGTACACCATTTAATTGATTTTTGGGTTGCTTTAAAAAGAAAAACAACCCGAAGCTTTTTTCTAACATAACGAAATAATTAATAGGTTAACAAATTTCGAAATGCAGTGTCTTCAAATCAAGATGTATATGCCGTGAACAGGTTGACATACAATGTCTTACAACCTGATTCGTGCGTCTTTTTTTCAAATAAAAAGACGCTACGAATGACGCGACTTAATATTGGGCAATTTTGACAATTTTGGAACTGTCCTAAAAGCAAAAAAGCCCTCAAACATTTGATTTGAAGGCTTTTGACAATTTTGTAATCTCACTTAGCGGAATGGACGGGACTCGAACCCGCGACCTCCTGCGTGACAGGCAGGCATTCTAACCAGCTGAACTACCACTCCGTTTTGGACTGCAAATATAGCTTTGATTTTGGTTTTTGCAATAATTTCTGAAAAAAACTTAAAGCCTGCTTAAATTTATACAAGAAAAAATGCCAATGCTTCTTTTACCCTATAAAAATTGGTGTTTGCACCGGTTTAAATAAACCAAAACCAAATGCCTGCCATTTTTTTAGGTGATAAAAGAAGCATAGAAAACAAATTGAACAAATTTTAAACAGGCCCTCAGGCTGTAGTGCCTTCTTTTAATTTTTCTGCGTTTTCTGCAAATTGCAAAGCTTCTATAATTTCCTGTATATCACCGTCCATTACTGCGGAAAGGTTATACATCGTCAAACCAATACGGTGCTCGGTTACCCGGCCCTGCGGATAGTTATAGGTCCGAATTTTGGCAGACCGGTCGCCGGTGGAGACCATCGTTTTCCGTTTAGCGGCAATATCTCCATTGTGCTTTTGCAGCTCTATATCGTACAATTTACTCCGCAGCATTTCCATCGCACGCGCACGGTTGCCAAACTGCGACCGCTCGATCTGGCAAACTACTACCATTCCCGATGGACGGTGTGTCAACTGCACCTTGGTTTCTACTTTATTTACATTTTGCCCGCCTGCACCGCCTGAACGTGAGGTCTGCATATCTACATCAGCCGGGTTTAAGTAAAAATCCACTTCCTCCGCCTCAGACAATACTGCAACCGAAGCCGCAGAAGTATGTACCCGGCCTTGCGTTTCGGTATCCGGTACGCGCTGTACGCGGTGCACGCCCGATTCGTACTTCAGCAAACCATAAACATCTTCCCCGCTCACTTCAATAATCACCTCTTTATAACCACCGGCTGTGCCTTCGGTAATATCTGCAACTGCATATTGCCAGCCTTTTTTTTCAAAAAAACGGGTGTACATTCTGAATAGATCACCTGCAAAAAGGGCAGCTTCATCGCCGCCTGTTCCACCACGGATTTCAAGAATTGCATTTTTGGCATCTTCCGGATCTTTCGGGATCAGCATCAGCCTGATTTTGGCTTCCAGGTCTTCCTTTTGCACCAACAGTTCTTCCAGCTCGGCTTTGGCCATGTCCTTAAAATCTTCATCTTTTTCGATGTCCAAAATTTCCCGGTTTGCATTGATATTGCTCATGATATTGTGGTAAACGTTGTATTCGTCCACCACCTTGCCCAGCTCTTTATATTCCCGGTTGAGCTGCGCATAACGCTTCATATCGTTTGTTACTTCCGGGTTGCTCAGTTCCGTTTCTACGTTTTGCCAGCGTTGTTTAATCGCTTCTAATTTTTCTAACATCTGTTTTTTTGAAAACTAAAGCCATTGCTCCTAAATCCTTTAGGTGGATTTTAGCTTGATTCACATGCTTCTTTTATCATGCAAAAATACGGCTTTTGAACAACTTTATTTTGAAGGAAAAACAAATCAATTCTTTTCAGGCTGTTCTCCTTCAAAATACTTCAACTCCAATTTTTCACCGGTAAAAACAGCATACGTGTTGTGGTAAACCCATTCGCCCAAATTAATGTAACGGCTGCGTTCATCCAGTTGAATGTCCAGCGGCAAATGCCGGTGGCCGAAAAGCATATAATCATAGAACTTGGTTTTCAAAACTTCCTTGCAAAAAACAACCAGCCATTCCTGCTGCCCTGGTTTGGATTCTTCATTTTTTTGGTTGATGATCCTGCTTTTCCGGCTCCATTTGGATGCGATGCCTACGCCCAGGTTTGGATGCAGGCGCGCGAAAAGCCACTGGCAAACCTGACTTCGAAAAAACCATTTCAGCAGTTTATAAAACCGGTCTCCGGGGCCTAACCCGTCGCCATGATGCAGGAAAAACTTCTTGCCGTTCCGTTCTATTTGCAGTTGATTGCTGATGATCGTTGCGCCCAATTCCGTTTTCAGGTAATCAAACATCCACATATCGTGGTTGCCTTTAAAGAAGTACAGCTTTACGCCGGCATCAGAAAGTTCGGCCAGCTTCCCTAAAAACCGAACATAGCCTTTCGGCACAACGGTTTTGTATTCAAACCAGAAATCAAACACATCGCCCATCAAAAAAATTTCGGCAGCATCTTTTCCAACAAAATCCAGCCAGCGCACGAGCAAATCTTCCCGCTTGCGCGAAGAAGCATAATCAGGAACGCCCAAATGGAAATCGGAAGCAAAATAGAGTTTATCGCGAACGGCCATAAGGGCAAAAATACAGCAAAAGTGCAGGCTTTTTAAAATTGTGTTGATGCTGTTTTTATGAGGTAAATTTTTATATGGTAAAAGAAGTATCAGCAATATATAATCAAAAATACTTTATTTAGCTGAAGCCGTTTAGTAAAACAGTATACAAAAAAATGAATATTCAACCTTTATCTTACCCAAAAACCGCAAAAGGAACCGTTGCCGATACTTATTTCGGGACTGAAGTTGCCGATCCTTACCGTTGGCTGGAAGACGATCAACCTGCCGAAACAAAAGCGTGGGTCATGGAAGAAAACAAGGTAACGAACAATTATCTGGAGCAAATCCCCTTTCGTGATGCCATCCGCCAAAAACTGGAAAAGCTGTGGAATTACGAAAAATACAGTGCCCCTTTTAAAGAAGGAAAATACACGTACTTCTACAAAAACGATGGTTTGCAAAGCCAGTCGGTTTTGTACCGGCAATCGGATCCGGGCGAGCCGGAGGTTTTTCTCGACCCAAACCTATTTTCTGCGGATGGAACGACTTCGCTGGGCGGAATTAGTTTTAGCAAAGATGGCAGTTTGGCGGCTTACCAGCTTTCGGAAGGCGGTTCCGACTGGCGCAAAGTAATCGTAATCAACACTTCGGACAAAACAATTGTAGGCGATCCTTTAATCGATGTAAAGTTTTCTGGTTTGGCCTGGAAAGGCAACGATGGGTTTTATTACAGCAGTTATGATAAGCCGAAGGAAGGCAGTCAGTTAGCCGGATTAACGCAATACCACAAGCTTTTTTATCATAAATTGAATACCGCGCAAAGTACAGATCAGTTGGTTTTTGGCGGAGAAAATATGCCGCGCCGATATGTTGGTGGTTATTTAACGGAAGACGGGCGTTTCCTGATCATCACGGCTGCCGAAAGTACCACCGGAAACGAACTGTACTTTCAAGACCTGGCAAAACCTGAACCTGAAATTAAGAACATCGTCGATGATTTTGATTCGCAGCAGGAAATCATAGATAACATCGGCAGCAAACTTTTCATTTTCACTAATTTAAATGCACCAAACTTTAAATTAGTTATGGTTGATGCTGCCGGTCCAAAACCGGAGAACTGGAAAGATTTGATCCCGGAAACAGAAAATGTATTAACTATTTCTACCGGCGGCGGAAAGCTATTTGCCGAATATCTCAAAGATGCTACTTCTTTTGTCCTGCAATATAATTACGACGGAAAAATGGAGCATCAAATTCAGTTGCCCGCTGTTGGAACGGCTGGCGGTTTCAATGCAAAAAAAGAAGATCAGGAAACCTATTATATGTTTACGTCCTACGTCTATCCCTCCACGATTTTCAAATATCATATTGCTTCCGGGAAGTCGGAACTGTACAAGAAATCCGGTGTTTCTTTTGACCCGGAAAAGTATGAATCAAAACAGGTTTTTTATCCTTCCAAAGACGGAACTAAAATCCCGATGCTGATTACTTATAAAAAAGGCACTGTTTTTAATGGCAAAAATCCGACGTTGCTGTATGCTTATGGTGGTTTTGGGGTGAATTTAACGCCTGCCTTCAGCACTTCAACTCTAATTTTGCTGGAACAGGGCGGCATTTATGCCGTTCCAAACCTGCGCGGCGGCGGCGAATACGGGGAAAACTGGCACCTGGCCGGAACGAAAATGAACAAGCAAAACGTTTTTGATGATTTTATTGCTGCTGCGGAATATCTGTTCGACAATCAATATACTTCCAATGAATATCTGGCAATTGCCGGCGGCTCGAACGGTGGATTATTAGTTGGCGCAACCATGACGCAACGACCAGATTTATGCCAAGTAGCATTCCCGGCAGTTGGGGTTTTAGATATGCTGCGTTACCACCAATTTACGGCCGGTGCAGGTTGGGCGTATGATTATGGAACAGCACAGGATTCTAAAGAAATGTTTGATTATCTGCACCACTACTCGCCTTACCATGCTTTAAAACCGGCCGACTATCCGGCAACGATGGTGACGACCGGAGACCATGACGACCGCGTGGTGCCGGCGCATTCTTTTAAGTTTGCGGCACGGTTACAGGAATTTCAGCAAGGGAAAGCACCGGTTTTAATCCGGGTTGAAACCAAAGCCGGACATGGTGCAGGCCGTTCTACTTCACAGGTTATCAACCAGGAATCTGATAAATGGGCTTTTATGTTTTGGAACATGGGTTTGGATTGGGAGGAATAACACTTCTTTTACAAGCAAAAATCCATGCCTTACAGAAAAAGCCTATATTTTGTGTTGCTGATTTTATACCGGTAAAAGAAGTATCATTACTGGTCGTTGCTGCTTTTATCGGTACTTTTTGCAGCCAGTGCGGCTATCGGTTTCCCAATAACTTTGTAGTTGCCTTCGCCTTTTAAAATGGAAGCCAATTCCGGTTTGTTCTGGATTACCAGCGTTGCAGCGGCCAGTTCTTTATCATTTTTAAAGCTGTCTTCTATCCTGCCCTTTTCATAATAATAGCGGGTAACCAATTCGCTTTCCAAAATTTGTTTTATTTCTGCCTGATGCTGAACCAAGTCATTCTTTTTGCTTACGGCCAGTTTGTTTTTCAAGGCATCGTACTCCGTTTTTATTTCGCCCAACTGCTTTTCGTGCTCGGCAACGGCTTTTAAATCCGTCAGCAATCGTTCGGTTTGCGTACTGTAGCTGTAATCTTTGCCCGAAAGATACTTTACAAAGTCGCTGTAATCGGTATCACTGATGTTAAAATTTTCCGGGGCAGATAACTGGTTGTGCGTATTGCGATAAGTATTGGCGTAATTAAAAACCAGCATTTTGGTGATCAATGCTTTGGTGATATTGGCAATCGGTTCTTGCTTTACAAACACATCCGGATAAATGCCGCTGCCGTCATAAACAGAGCGGCCGCTTTTCGTTTTGAATTCATGGATTAACGAATCTGCTACTTTTACAACCGATCCGTCTTCTTTACGATGGGTGTAATCTAAAGCCTGGATACATCTTCCCGAAGGAACATAATATTTGGAAATCGTGATTTTGACCAAACTATTGTAAGGCATACTAAACGTTTGCTGCACCAAGCCTTTGCCGTAACTGCGCTGACCAACAATAACGGCGCGGTCTAAATCCTGCAAGGCACCGGCCACAATTTCTGATGCTGAAGCCGAACGGCCATTCACCAAAACCACCAGCGGCAAATCCGTTTCAACCGGTGTGTTTTGGGTGAGATAAATGTTGTTTTTCTCTTTTACTTTTCCTTTTTGCGAAACCACCTCTACTCCTTTTGGCACAAAAAAATTGACAATTTTAACCGCTTCCTGCAAAATACCGCCGCCATTGTAGCGCAGGTCAAGCACTATTCCTTTCGGGTTGTTCTTTTTAAGGTCGAGCAAAGCGTCCTGCACTTCCTGGCCTGAATTTTCCAAAAATTTATCTAATTTAATGTAACCGATGCCGCTTTTCAGCATCCCATGATAAGACACGTTCGGTTGTTTTATTTCTTCGCGAAGCAAATTTTTAACGATGGGCTGGGCTATGCTTTCCCGCTTGATCAGTAACTTGACCAGGCCACCTTTGGCACCTTTCAGCAAAGTGCTTACCTCTTCCCCTTTTTTTCCGGCCAGGTCAACATCGTTGATTTTCAAAACCTGGTCGCCAACCCGCACATCGGCTTTTTGTGCCGGATAGCCTTCAAAAAGCTGGGAGATGATAACTTTATTATTACGGTTATAAACCCCTGCGCCAATGCCGCCATATTGCGTGCTGATGTAATGCAGCTTGTAATCTTCAATTTCAGACTCTGGCACAAACTCGGTGTACGGGTCTAAGCTTTCCATCATCGCATCCAAACCTCTTTTGACCAGTTTGGCAGAGTTGATCTCATCCACATAATTCACGTTCACTTCCTTGTAAACTGTGGCAAAAATATCCAAGTTTTTGGCCACCTGAAAAAGGTCGTCCTGAAAACCCCAGCAAGTTGCAGCCAATAAAATGACTATGCCGGACGAAATCATTTTTTTACGCTTGGCGATCAACACAATACCCTTTTTCATAAAACTTAAATCTGAACCCGAATTTAACAGAAATGATTTACATCCTTATCAAAAACGTTTTTATAAACGATTATTGTCGATGTTGGCCAAAGCTTTTTTCAACGTAAAAACAACATACTCGCGGTTGCGGTCAACAAGCACCATGATCCGCCTGATCAAATCATCTTCCTCGCCTTCGTTGTATTGCAATTGCTCGTCTGTCAGGCTGTTATATTTCCGCTGAACCTTAATTTTAACACGTTCCCAATCTTTTTTGCTGATGGTAATTTCTGCCATTTGAAGTTTTTTTTATTCAAACCTAACATAAATTTTAGGCGATTAAAAACAGCATGGGAAATTTTTGATTGTACTGTTGTCAGAATTAAACTTTGCAAACCAATTTCACTCCTACAAAAATGAATACGAAAAAAATATTTTTTACCCTATTGGTTGCTGCACTAAGTTTTAGTGCAAAAGCACAGTTTAGCCTTGGTGTAAAAGGCGGCGTTAATTTTTCTCACCTGAGTGTGAACAACGGACAAATTAATTCGACGGCCCTTCCGGGTTACCAAATTGGATTATGGACGCGTATTGGAAAAGGTTTTTATGTGCAGCCAGAAGTTTACTTAGGCAGCTCGGGCAGTAATTTTGATTTTCAGTACAATCAGCAAAACCAAGCGGTTACCGAAGGCGGAAAAGTCCGTTTCACAACTTTGAACGTGCCGCTTTTATTAGGCCAGTCTTTTGGGTTGAGTAAATTAAATTTCAGGCTGATGGCCGGGCCGATGTATTCTTATGTTTTAAACAATAATGAAAAATTATCCCAAAACGTTAAAAACGCTTACCAGGATTTTGGCAATTACCGCAACAGCACCTTAGGTTATCAGGCCGGTGCCGGTGTTGATGTACTGAACTTTTCTGTTGATTTGCGTTATGAAGGCGGTTTGACAGAGATCAACCCGGCTTACGGCCAGCGGCAAAATGTTTGGCATTTGAGTTTGGGTTACAAGTTTTTATAGGGTAAAAGAAGCATCCTGATGGTTTTCACAGGATACTTCTTTTATCGGGGTAAAACTGGTGTTACTTGTTGGTGTAAGAAGTAATTCCGGGTGGGTTAAAATAAATTTCCGGGTATTTTGTAGGTGCATCACCAACCGGAAGTGTTGGTCGGGTTGAGGCTTTTAGCGTAATACTGGTTCCGGACACAGCATAATCAGCAGCAAGCCCTCTACCTATTATGGTATAATATCGGCCAGGAGCAAGCGACACTGCTGCGGAAACTGTACCCAATTTTGCAGTAGTACCAGTTAAATACATCTGGAAAGTATAGTTGGTAAGCCCGGCCGGGTTAACGTTTACAGCAACAAAATCACTGACATTGCTGTAAGCGATATTAGAGGTTAAAGTGGTGGTGGTAGCTGTTAAAGCAGCTGTTGCCGATACATCTATAGGTTTACCATTCGGTATCATGTAAGCAAAACGCACATACGCTTTGTTGGCATCCGCAACCGGGAATTTATCTTCGATAACTTTAATACCAAGCGGCGAAGTGGTAGAACCTGGTAAGCCTAAAGTAAACACAGAGTAAGCCGAACCGTCTGCGGTGTTTTGGGTAGCAGTACCAATTACTGTACCGGGTGCGCTTGTTTGCGGACTAACCAAAGCAGGCGCAGGTGTTGATGCCTGAATTTTGATAACTGTGCTGCCAGATACAACAGCCGCATAATTGCTTCCGGGAAAAAGGCCCTGATAGGTAGCTAAAGACCCAGTGTAATTATAGATTATACCAGTTGTGATTGACGTTGCCAATGCATTGTCTGTAACTGATAAGGATGCAGCAGGCGTAACTTTAATTCCGTTTACATAACCATCTATAGCCGGAGTACCAGGTGCTGTGTGCAAGATTTTAATTTGTGTTCCCGAAGCTGTGTCCCCGTATTGTGTAATTACACTTTTTTTACATCCGGCAGTTGCAACAAGCAATATTATACCGAGAAATATATGTGATATTTTTTTCATTCCAATTTCTTTAAATTATGGCAAAACGAACCATGGCTTTGTTGTGTGATAATCAGGAGCAGTAGCACCTATTTTTTGAAGGGACGGTACGTTCCAGATATACTCTGAATTATAACGCGGACGTACAACGTACACTTGCTTTCCGGCGTTATCAGGGTACAAAGTACCTGGCCTTATAAAGCCCTGGAAGATGGTAGCATCGTAACTGTATCGGCGCTCGTCAGACCAAGCTTCTATTGGATTCCACAAGAACAAGGCAATAAACTTTTGCTGTAATATATCACTCAATTTTAATGTTGCTGCCGATTGACGAACGCTCAGTCCGGTTAAATACCCTGCTTGTGCAGTAGTGGAGATGTAGTTTTGAGAACCTGTAAGATTGGTACCACTCGGAGGATTGCTTGCGAAATCAAGTGCCCCTTTTATACCGGTAATATAAGCTGAGTAGGCCCCGCCTAAATCTCCTTTTTTAAATAATGCTTCCGATTTCATAAACTGAAGCACAGGATATGTCATCAATACGCCTCTCGAATTATCATTGAATAGGTATTTAGCTGTTCCGGTTGCTTTTATGGTATTAGCGCCGGCGAAAGCAGGAATCAAAGTTTTAGGATCGGCCGAATTGATATCCCCAAGCGGAGGCACCACGCCACGATAAGCTCTGTCGGCACTACGGTTTAGTAACAACGGCAACCTTGGGTCAGCAAGAGTATCCTGGTTGGCTGCACCTGCAAGTATACGTCCGTCAAGCAGTCGAACGATAAAATCAGATTGGCGAAAACCTGCCAGGTTACCACGACTTGGCCCCCAGAAATTGGCGTCTATAGAATTAGAGGCGGTGTTTTGCACACTTGCGTTATCTGCGTTACTTGCAAAAGAAAGATCAACATATTTAGCTACAGAATCTGCGCTGAAAGTTGATTTGTTACTTATGTGCAAAGCATTTTGAGCAAGAATTGAGTAAACAAACTTCACCCATTTGCTACGGTCACCGGCATACATGTAATCACCTTTTTGCAAAGTAGTTGATACGCCTGTTATTCCATCTGCCTTTGTAGCCTGGTTAAAATATTGCAGTGCTAAACGGCATTCTTTTACAGCTTCGGCATAAACTGTTTGCGGATCATCATAATTAAAAGTAAGCTTGGTTGGGTCATAAGCTTCTTTAACAACCATATAATTATATATATCGGCTCCATTTTGCCATCCCCAGGCACGCAGCGCATGTGCCACGCCCAGATATTCATATTTGTTATGGCCAGTAGCGTCCTGTATCATCAGGTTTACATTTTGCCCAAGACTAAAATAGATGGTACGCCACATTTCACCATTTGCGTCACTGCCGGGTGCGTACCCTTCTTCGTCCCAAATATTATTTGCTGCTGATGATCCCCATATCTGTGCATATTGGCCAATATATCTGCTATCAAACCAAATGCCTCGCTCCATACCGGCCTGTATGGGCGGCAATAAACTTGCTGCATCTACTATGGTAGGCGCATTAGGGTTGGTATTAATATCTACAAATTTTTTGCAACTGCTTATCGTACAAAATATTAACAGTACACTTAAAGTATATATGAGTTTTTTCATATTGAGTTTCTTATAATTTCACACTTATTCCAAAAGAAATTGTCCTTGGCGTGGCTAAGGTACCATAATCAAATCCGGCTGCACCCGAGCCCCTTGTTGATGAGTTTGTACCGTTTACTTCAGGATCTGCACCGGTGTAGTTTGTAATTAAAAACACATCGGTTGCGGTTACATATAAACCGAATGATTTAAACACCTTTTGCCTGCCAAGCAAGGATGCGGGTAATGTATAGCTTAATGTAACATCTCTTAGCCTAAAAGTGCTAATGTTGTGTTCAACAAAGTCAGACTCGATAGCATTTGTATAATAAGCGTTTTGGTAATAAGGATTGATCTGAATGGTGTTAACCGTAGGGCTGGCTGAGTTTTCGGTGCCATCTTTAAGAACTCCTGGCACTACAATTGGTGTTTGTCTGTTTACAGTCCGCGCACTCAGGCCGTAACGTGTTAGGAATAATTCGTTACCATTAAATACATCGCCGCCTTTACGGTAGTCCAACAGGAAGGATAAACCAAGGCTTTTATAAGTAAAGTTGTTTCCAAAACCTATGGTAAATTTAGGTTGACGGTCGCCTGTTGTAACAAACGTACCATTTGAAATAGGCATACCGGTTGAAGGATCAACCAATATTTGATTTTTATTATTACGCAAATACGTCCATGATGCAATATTTGACAAGCTGCTGCCTGGGAAAATACTGGATCGGGCGTTAGCATATAACCAGGTATCAGAGTTGTAATACTCCGGCAAATCGCCCAGGTTTATTACTTTACCACGGTTTAAAAAGAAGTTTGCAAATGGTTTCCAGGTAAAATCTTTAGTTTTTACAACCGTTCCGTTCAGCTCAACTTCAATACCTTTATTTTGTATCTCACCACCGTTAACCAGTTCTAGAATATATCCTGATGCGTAGCTGATACGCGGATCAAATATCTGGTTGGTAGCACGATATTTATAAAGGTTGATCTCAGCACTTAAACGGTTGCCAAAAAACTGCAGTTCTGTACCCAACTCCATTTGATAATCCTTCTCGGGTTTAAGGGCAGGGTTATTACCTGTAACATCGTAAGCATAGCCGCCACCGGTTGTTGATTGCTGTATTACACTCGATTTAATTTTATAAGGAGCAAAAGGATCCTTACCTACACCTGCATAAGAGAAGCGTATTTTACCAAAAGATAAAACTTTACTGCCTTTTAACATGGGCAACTCGCTAAAGTTAAAACCAATACCGCCCGATGGGTAGAAGTAAGAATCTTTAGTTGTACCGGCCAAACGCGACGAATAGTCATTTCTGGCAGTAGCGTTTAAAGTAATCAACTCTTTATATACAATACTTAAACGGGCAATTTCTCCAATGCGGCGTGTTTCAGCGTAACTGGTTGTAGCACGTTGCGTTGTTGGCAAAGTGTTGTTAATAGTATTAAAATCGGGTTGTAAAAAGGCTTCTCCGTATTGGCCGTTGGTTATATCCTTACCATCATAAACCTCGGTGCCTAATGCTAAAGTTGTACGAAAATCACCAAAATTGTGCTTTAATGTAGCAAAAAATGACCCGTTAAGCAGTAAGTTATTGTCATCATAATTATCAATAATACCACCTTTAGTAACACCACTACCAGGTTGAAAGCCAGAAGAAATTGCATTCTGATAAGAGTTACTGTATTGGCTCACCAAATTATTACCCTGCGTGGTATAAAAATCCACACCAAATAAGCCCCTTAAATTTAACCAGCTTGCAGGATCATAAGAAAGATCAAAATTTCCTATCATACGGTTAGTCCTGTCACGGCTAATGTTGTTGTTCACATCCCAAAATGGGTTATCAAAGTCAATTGAAGCGTCCCTAACTTCATTTGCAAGTCCCGGAGGAAGCAATGTTCTTCTGGTACCATTAGAATTTAAGTAATTGCGAACATCATCATTTGTAGGCCACGATAGTGCATTGATGTACGTTCCGCCATCACCTTTGTTGGTTTTACGGTTATCTATATTAAAATAGTTAAAGCTTGCACTACTTGTTAACTTGGGTGATAATTTAGCTTGCCCGGCAAAACGCAGAGATAGTTTATCGTTATAAACAACGGGTATTACACCACCGGTATGACGAAACTCACCTGATATCCGGTAGCTTGCTTCATCTGTACCTCCTGCAAAAGCCAAATCATGCAGTTGTGAATAACCGGTTTGAAAAACATTCTTTAAATTATCATAAGTCTGCGTTCCGGGAGCATAAGCAGGGCCGTAGGCAAGCCTTGTTGTAGGATCTGCATATCCCGCAGTACCCGGACCATAAACATTCTGAATTTTTGGAAAACGGTATTCGTTAGAAAAACTGAAATTATTGTTATAAGTAATAGCTCCGGCGCCGCTTTTGCCTTTCTTGGTAACGATAACTATTGCACCGCCCGCAGCATCAGATCCGTAAACTGCCGCAGCATCTGCACCTTTAAGCACGGTAACCGTTTCTATATCATCGGGGTTTATATCTGCTATACGGTTAGTAAAGTCCTCACGCCGGTTATCACCGTTAGAGGCAAGTGCACCCTGGTTTAACGCATCATTGTTAACACGGATACCATCAACCACAAACAATGGCTGGTTGCTGCCACCAATTGAAGTAATACCACGCAATACAATAGATGCCGATGCGCCGGGTACACCGCTTGTACTGGTTACAGTAGCGCCTGCAATACGGCCCTGCAGGGCATTTACCAAGTTTTCGCGCTGGGTTTGCTCAATTGCGGCACCGGTAATGGTTTGTGTTGAAGAGGTAAGATCCCGTTTACTTTGTTTAACACCAAAACCTGTTACAACAGTTACTTCTTGCAGCGTTCTGGTATCCTGTTTTAACTGTACATTAATAACGGTGGATGTGCCAACTACCCTTTCCTGGCTAATAGTCCCTACAAAAGAAAATACCAAAGTTTGCCCGCTGCCGGCAGTAATGGAATAGGTTCCGTTTGCGTCTGTTTGCGTACCGGTATTAGTTCCTTTAATTTTTACGGAAACGCCGGGAAGCGGTAAACCGTCTTCGGCAGCTACAATTTTTCCGGTTATCGTTTTGCTTTGTGCAACGGCTTGTGCTGCACAAAACAGGATCCCCAGAAAAAATAAAAGTAGGTTTTTTTTCATACGTAATTTGTTTGGTTTGATGATAAAGCATTTAATAGATAAAAAAAATGGAAAATGATTAACGTTGGATGTAAAAAAGGTGAAACATTAACCCTGATAACGTAACCAGCTATTAATGGGTCTGCAATATAATCTACTTTTTGCTGATTTTTCTATCCGAATTATCTTTTCAGTAGAAAAAATTATTGTGAGAAATCCTTTTTATCGCCCAAAAGAAAATTTTCCCATTAAAACTACCGGGTTTTGATTGATCCGCAGAGGTTCTCCCGCCACTGCTTCATTAGCCAGCAAAGCAAAAAGCACAGCTTCCTTGGCATCAGCGTTTAAACCAAGCACAGCAGAATCCTGAATGCTGCTTTTAGGTAGTAAATTTTGAAGCAACTGCATCAGGTATGGATTTCGGGCGCCGCCGCCGCTTATAAAAATCTGTAAATTATCGGCAGGGAAATTTTGAAGAATACAATCCGCAATAATTTGTGCCGTAAAAACAGTAAGTGTAGCCAATAAATCAGCAGGAGCAATTTGATTGGTGTTTGATTTTTGCTGCGCCTGCTGCACCATTTCCAAATTAAAAACTTCAGGTCCGGTTGATTTAGGCAAGGCTTCTGCAAAAAACGGATGTGCTTTTAAAGCGGTTGACAATTCCTCATTTACTTCCCCCGAAAGCGCAATTTTCGCATCTGCATCAAAAGGCAAATCAAAATATTTTCGGCAGGCCGCATCGATCAACGTATTTCCCGGGCCAACATCTGTAGAAATTATGGTGCTAAAAGAAGCATAGGCCGGCAAAAAAGTAAAATTGGCAATGCCGCCAATGTTCAGCAAAATGCGGTTTTCCCCTTTTTTACCGCCCAAAATCACATCGCCATATAAAGCTAAAGGTGCGCCTTCGCCTCCGGCTGCTATATGTTTTTGCCGGAAATCGCTGATGGTAATGATGCCTGTTTTTACAGCAAGATGATCGCCGTCACCAATTTGCAACGTGGCGTTCGGATAGTTTTTTTGCTGATGCTGATGTTTGGGTGCATGGTAAATAGTTTGTCCGTGGCTGGCAACCAGATCAACGGATGCTGTTTTTACCTGCCATTTTTCCAAACATTGCAGCACCAATTCAGCATGAAAACTGCCGATGAAAGCATTCAGCAAAGTCAGCTTTTCCAGGTCAACCATTTTTTGGGAGAAAACCTGCCTGACCTCGTTCCTGAAAAAATTATCATAAGGTACCGTTTCAAATTCCAGCAGTTCAAATTCAGTTTGCAAACCGCTGCCGCTAAACCTGCAAAGTGCCATATCCAGCCCGTCCAGCGAAGTGCCGGACATCAAACCCAAAATCATTTTTTGTTTCTTTTGTGCGATTGCGAAAAGTTGTTTTAAATTGCTGTTCAATGTGCTGCTGTTTTTAATTAGATTGCGAATTACCTAAAGCTAATTGATTTATCCTGCCTTAAATCTTTTTCTTGCTGATTTTTAACCGATAAAAGAAGTATATGACTGAAACCCTTACCTTAAAATCGCCCAAACCACGCCTGCTTTCGCTCGATGTTTTCCGCGGGATTACCGTTGCCTTTATGACTTTGGTAAACAATCCCGGCGACTGGAAACACATTTATACGCCGCTGGAACACTCGGAATGGAACGGCTGCACACCAACAGACCTGGTTTTTCCGTTCTTTCTTTTTATCGTTGGCGTATCTATTGTTTACGCGCTCGAAAGCAAAAAAACGGATATCGGTTTACATAGAAAACTAACCATTGGCATCCTCCGCCGGGCCGCAATTTTATATCTTATCGGGCTGATCCTCAATCTTTTTCCTTATCTACATTTTAGTACCGTACGGATCCCGGGCGTTATCCAGCGCATTGCCGTGGTTTACGCAATTGCTGGTTTGTTTTATTTATATGGCAACCGCAAAGTTTGGATCAACGCCTTTGTGATCATTTTGGTGGCTTATTTTCTCATCATGGCTTTTATTCCGGTCCCGGGCGTTGGTTATGCCAACCTCAATCCGGAAACCAATCTGGGCGCATGGCTTGACCGCACCATTTTAGGGGAAGCACATCTTTGGAAATCATCTAAAACCTGGGACCCGGAAGGGATTTTAAGCACTGTTCCTGCTGTGGCAACCGCGCTTTTTGGCATTTTGGCCGGAACTTTTTTAAAACGAAAAGATAAAGATGATGCGCAAAAAGTTTCCTGGCTGTTTTCCGTGGGCGTGCTGGCAGTAATTGCCGCTTTAGTGGTTGATCTTTTTTTCCCGATAAACAAAGCATTGTGGACAAGTTCGTTCGTTTTATATACCGGCGGCCTGGCAACAATCGGTTTAACTTTGCTTTACTGGCTGATCGATGTGCAAGGCTACAAGCGTTTTACCAAACCGTTTGTGATTTTTGGTGTAAACGCGATCACCGTTTATACTTTATCTGGTTTGATACCGCGGATATTGGGAATGATTACCGTTCATAATGCGGAAGGAAAAGCAGTAAACGCACATCAATACCTTTACGAAACGTTTTTTACGCCTTTTTTTACACCGATCAACGCTTCCCTGGCCGGCGGCCTTACTTATGTTTTTATTTGGTTGTTCGTTTTATGGCTGATGTACCGGAAAAATATTATTATTAAGGTTTAAATTAACCTATACAAATAACATCAAATTTGATTTATTAATTTGAAAACAAGTATAAGAATTAACTGAAAAGATTAATTTCGAACAAAATAAGAGCAGTAAAAAAGGTATTGAAAACCGCGTAACATAAAATGGAAAAACTGAAATTTATAGACCTTTTTTGTGGTATTGGCGGCTTTAGGATCGCTATGGACCAAGCTTGTAAGGAAAATGATATTATACCAGAATGCGTTTTTTCTTCTGATATAGACAAATTTTGCCAGGATAGTTACGAAATCAATTTTGGTGAAAGGCCAGCGGGTGATATAACCAAAATAGATCCCAAAGAAATACCAGATCACGATGTTTTGTTTGGTGGTTTTCCCTGCCAGCCGTTTAGTATAATTGGCAACATGAAGGGTTTTGATGATACAAGAGGTACGTTATTCCATAATATTGCAAATATTATCAAAGAAAAACAGCCTAAAGCTTTTGTACTGGAAAATGTAAAGCAGCTTGTAGGGCATGATAATGGCCAGACTTTAAAGGTTATCCTTAAAACACTTGAAAAAGAATTAAAATATACAGTAAAAGTAGCTGTATTAAACGCACTTGACTATGGCTTACCACAAAAAAGAGAGCGTGTAGTTATAGTTGGGCATAAAGAGCCTATATTATTTTCTTATCCGCAGCCTAGGCGTCCATTCAAACCTTTGTCAGAAGTCTTACAATCTACTGTAGATAAAAAGTATATTGCATCTGATTATATCTCTACCAAAAGGAAAGAAAGGCATACTTCTGCATACAAACTTTCAATTTGGCATGAAAATAAATCTGGTAATATTTGCTCTTATCCATATTCTTGTGCTTTACGTGCAGGTGCTTCCTACAATTACCTGCTTGTTAATGGCGAAAGAAGGCTTACACCAAGAGAAATGTTCCGTTTGCAGGGATTTCCAGACAGTTACAAGATTACTGCAAATGATACGCAAGCAAGAAAACAAGCAGGTAATGCAGTTCCTGTAAATCTCGTAAAAGCCGTAATTCTGAAATTACTGCCTTATGTATCAGAATCTATGGATAAAACGGCTGTTTATAAAGAATATGAACTATTTTAATATTTGATGGACAGTAATTCACCTAAATTAAGAACTGTTAATAAATCTGTTCCACCCTATCCATTAAATAAGTTTCCGAAAGATTTTCCACACAAAATTGGTGAGCAGTTGATTTACATACTTGCCACCAGAGGAGAAGTAGATATAGAAGGGAAAGAATGGGAATCTATTTTTGGTAAAGCTATTGGCGCAGATTGGACACCGAGCGTTGTAGGGTTAGATGATATTAGGATGGGCAATACTGCTTGGGGCGCAAAATCTATTCTAAATAAAAAACCATCAACTGTTGTAAAGATCAGACTAATTTCTGGCAGAAATGATTTGATAAATTCATATAGCTACAACGTGCAACCTGGTTTATTTCCAGAAGAGCACGGAGAAAAAGTTTTAAATATCTATAACGCCAGGGTTTCTGCAATACGCGAAAAGTTCCAGCATTTAAGGACTGTAATATTAATACGATCAAAAAGTTTATTAGAATGTGTGATATATGAGGTTGATGCAATAAGATATGACCCTGAATTATTTTATTGGCAATGGAACGGCAAAAACTTGTATGGTTACTATAAAGCAGATGATGTTCAAAAATTCACCTGGCAATCAGGAGGACAACAATTTACCATATTTGAATCGGTACCAAAAGAAAGATTGGCAATAAATTTACGGAAGCCAGAAGTTGTATCTAAAGATTTTGTACTTGATAAAGTAGGATTTGACAATAACTGGATAACTGTAACTAAGCTAACGTAAATGTGCGCATCACCACAAAAATTAATCTCAAAAAAAGGTTTATAAAAACAGCATTCACACATCTAACATCACATCATCCATAAATAACCTTTCATGAATAAAAAACACTTGCTCTATTTTTCTGCCGGTTTGCTAATTGTTGGCTCGGCAGCAACTGCTCAAACCAAATCCAAACCACAGCCTTCGCCCAAAAACAAACCGCGTACAGAAGTTTTTGCCGGTTCTTTGATCCCGGCTGATCCGGCCGTATTGATTGGCAAACTGCCGAACGGCTTAACTTATTATATCCGCAAAAATACCGAACCTAAAAACCGCGCTGATTTATATCTGGTAAACAAAGCAGGTTCGGTTTTGGAGAATGACAACCAGCAGGGTTTGGCGCATTTTGTGGAGCACATGGCTTTTAACGGTACGCGTGATTATCCCAAAAACGAGCTGGTCAATTTCTTGCAAAAATCAGGGGTGAAGTTTGGTGCCGATCTGAACGCTTATACTTCTTTTGATCAAACGGTTTACCAACTGCCGTTGCCAACAGACAGTGCCAAACTTTTTGCAAAAGGTTTTGATATCCTGGCCAATTGGGCTGGTTTGGATACGTTCGACGATAGCGAGATCGACAAAGAACGCGGCGTAATTTTGGAAGAAGAACGGCTGCGTGGCAAAAATGCGCAGGAACGGATCCAACTGCAAACGCTTCCGGTAATGCTGAACAATTCGCGTTATGCGCAGCGTATCCCGATCGGGAAAGAGGATATTTTAAAGAATTTCAAGCATCCGCTGATCAAGGATTTTTACAAAGACTGGTACCGCCCGGATTTACAAGCGGTAATTGCCGTGGGCGATTTTGATCCGCAAAAAGTATTGCAATTGATCAGGGATAATTTCTCGGAACTGAAAAACCCGGCCAAAGAAAAACCGCTAACAATTTACAGCATTCCGGCACATCAGCAAACACTGGTAAAAATAGTTACCGATAAAGAGCAGCCTTATACCATCGCACAAATTATCGTTAAACATCCTGGCACAACGGTAAAAAACACGATGGACTTGCTGCAAAACATGCGCATCAACTTGTTCAACAACATGATCAATGCGCGGATTGCCGAACTCACCCAAAAAGGAAACCCGCCATTTTTGTTTGCACAAAGCAGTTACGGCGGCTTTTTGGCCAGGCTGGATGCTTTTTCTACCGTGGTGGTAGCGAAACCCGGCGAACTGGAAAAAGGGATTAAAGCCGTTGTGGCCGAAAACGACCGCGTGCAAAAATTCGGTTTTAAACAAACCGAACTTGACCGTGCCAAAAAAGGCGTGATGGCAGCTTTGGAGCAGCAGTTTAAAGAGAAAGATAAAACACGTTCTACTGTTTTTGTAGGCCAGTACCAGCAAAACTTTTTGGAAGGGGATGCTATTCCGAGCATTGATTTCAAATACGATTTCTACAAAAACAACATTGCGCAAATTAAATTAAGTGAAATGAACTCATTGACCGGCAAATTCATCAGCGATGAAAACCGCGTGGTAATTGTGCAGGCTCCCGAAAAGGAAAAAGCCAATTTGCCGAACGAAAAAACTTTGCTTAACTGGATCAGTACGGCCGGTGAGGGGATTACAGCTTATGTGGATGAAGTGAGCAACAAGCCGCTGCTGGAAAAAATCCCGGCAGGTTCTAAAATTGTTTCCGAAAAGAAAAACGCTGCCATTAATGCAGCGGAATTAACGCTTGGAAACGGGGTGAAAGTGGTTTTAAAACCTACGGATTTCAGAAACGACCAGATCCTGATCAACAGTTATAGTTTCGGTGGGAATTCGCTGGCCAGCAATGCGGATTATACTTCGGCTTCCATGGCTGATGATGTGATCGGCAGCAGCGGAGTAGGCGCTTTTACGCAGATACAATTGGATAAAATGCTGGCTGGCAAAATTGCCCGTGTTTCGCCTTATATCAGTCCTACAGCGCAGGGTTTTAACGCCAGCACTTCACCTGCAGATTTGGAAACGGCGCTGCAGCTGATTTATCTCTACACCACTTCCCCGCGAAAAGATCCTAACATTTGGACTTCAAATCTCACCCAAACCAAAGCAATTATTGCTGGCCGCAGTGCTGCGCCGGAAAGTGTTTTTCGGGATACGGTTGCCGCGGTGATGAGCAGTTACAACATGCGTGGCAGCACGCCAACTTTAAAACAATTGGACGAAGCTTCGCTGGACAAGGCATACTCTTTTTACCAGCAAGGTTTTGCCGATAACAGCCATGCCGTTTTTACGGTGGTTGGAAATTTTGATCCGGAGAAAATAAAACCACTGCTCGAAAAATATTTGGGCGGATTGCCAGCTTCCGGTGCAAATGCTTCTTTTAAGGATCTAAATATCCATGCACCGGCTGGCAAAATTACCAAAACAGTGCATAAAGGTTTGGAAGCAAAAAGTTCTGTTGAATTGGTTTTTACAGGTAATTATGCTTTTGATGAAGCCAATAACCTGCAATTGGATGCGTTGGAAGAGATTTTAAACATTAAAATGATCGAGCGTTTGCGCGAAAAAGAAAGCGGCGTTTATTCGCCCCGCGTGCAGGCCAGCTACACCAAAATCCCGATCCAACGCTACAACATTACCGTTTCTTTTGGCTGCGCGCCGGAAAATGTAGACAAGCTGATTGCTGCTGCTTTGGAAGAAATTGCCACCATCAAAAAGAATGGTGCCGAAGCAACCGACATCCAAAAGTTTGCTGCGGAAGAAAGCCGTTCGACTGAACTGCAGTTGAAAAACAACAGTTTCTGGTTAGGCCAGATCTCTAAAAGTTATCAATACCAGCAAAACCCGGCCGATGTATTGGAACATGTTAAAAACCTGAACCAGATCACCGTTCAAAGTACCAAAACTGCTGCCAACCAGTATTTAAGCGGCGATAATTTGATCCGTTTTATATTATTGCCGGAAGGAAAGTAGTTCGACAGGCCCAAATTGCAACGAATGCTTCTTTTAGCACACTATTTTTTGTGTGCTAAAAGAAGCATTTTTATTTGGACGGTATTTTGAGGTTAGGATGAAAAGGAAGATAAGTAAACCCGCCCTGGTCTCCCGGCAAACAAACAATTACACCAACGCATTTACCATTGGCCGCAATCTCAAAAGCAATCCCTTTATTGGTATCATAAACAAAAAAGGATTGTTTATTTTCAATGTAGGCCAACGTTTTTCTCACCTTAAAAGAAGCATTGATCTGCTTTAAAGTTGAACCTGCGCCAATACCATTTGCCGTTTTAAAGTAAGGCGACGTAACGCGGATTTGCTTCACCCGGCTCACGTTTTCATCTCCGCCCATATAGCGGGAACAAAAAACCTGCGTTTGGTAGCCCGATGGATTGTGGCTGGCGTACCAGGTAGCAAGCGATTTGCCCATCGCCGCATCGCCATCATCGGGCTTGCCTAATCTTTTAAAAACCAGTCCGGCATTTTCATTCAGCCTGGTTTGTCCGATGCTTTTTCCCGGAACGATCAATTGTGCGGTCGGCACTGTTTTTAGTATGGTAAAAACAGTATGTCCTGATTGGGGCGGATGACAAGCACCAAACAACATTAAATAACCGATCAAATAGTTTAACAATTGCATTGTTGATGGCATGAAAATAGATTAAAGGCCTGTTTAAATTTTGTCCAATATATTTTTAATGCTTCTTTTATCCTATAAAAAACGGTAAGCTATCCATACTTTTTCACGGTGTTAGCTCCCTCTCCTTTTGGAGAGGGTTGGGGTGAGGCTGCAAACACCCGTTTTTTAGTGCTAAAAGAAGCATTTTGGTTTTTCAGCTTATCAAATTTAAAAGAACGCTCTTATATTGGTTTTAAGGAATGTAATTTTATTACTACATTTCCACACCAATTAGTGTATCATGTTTGACCAACCTGTTAATTGCGACAAAAACCTGTGTTTGCAAATTTCCTTAGGAAATGAACAAGCATTCCGCCAGTTGTTTAATGCTTATCACCAACAGTTAGGCACCTATATTTTCCGGCTCACCAATTCAACAGAGTTGGCCGAAGAGATCGTACTGGATGTATTTCTAAAGATTTGGATAAACCATGAAACGCTTCAAGGAGTACAAAACTTTAAAGCATATCTATTTGTGGTATCCAAAAACCATACCTTGAATGCCCTGAAAAGAGTGGTTAAAGCGCGCGCGATGCAGAAAAAAATGGAAGAACATTATACAAAGGATGTTTTTTCCGAAAAGGAAGATCTTAACGATTACTACAGCTTGCTGGACGAAGCCATTGATCATTTACCGCCTCAGCAACAAAAAATCTATCTGCTTAGCCGGCATAAGCGTTTAAAGTACTCCGAAATAGCACAGAAACTTGGTCTTTCGCACGAAACTGTAAAAAAATATTTACAGATTGCTACCTCTTCCATTACTACCTATGTTAATGCAAATCTGGCTGCCAGGTTAATTATATTAGCACTACTGATATTTTTTTGATTTTTTCTTAAAATCAATATCCCCTTTTTGTATGCATTAGTTGTCTTATAGGTAAGGTCGCCTCAACTTCCTTATTAACCAATTGTACTTATAAATATTAATTAAGGTGATAATGCCAAATGCCAGGTTGAACTACCTCTTTAATCAATATTTCAAAAAAACTGCCACTAAGATAGAAGAGCAGGAACTATTTGAACTATTAAATGATTATGCTGATAACGAAGAATTGGACGGGCTTTTAAAAAAAGCATGGGACGGGCTTGAAAACCCTGAAGTAGTTTTCGATCCGATAAAAAGTGATCACATCCTGAATTATATTTTACAGGCAAAAGCCAAAGAAGACCATATGGTTGATGTACCATCAGCCAGAAATAACCTTGTATGGAGAAAGATTGGTATAGCGGCAGTAATCCTGCTTTTTGCATATACCGGTGCCCATTTTTATTTTTATCAACCGCAGAAGCAGTTTAAAAAAGTAGTTCAAAAACTTCCGCTCCATAATGATGTACTTCCGGGAGGAAATAAAGCCGTACTAACGCTTGCAAACGGTAAAAAAATAATACTTGATAACGCAAATACCGGGGTTTTAGCAAAACAAGGAAGTACCGATATAGATAAGACCAAGGATGGACAGATAATCTATAAGGCGTTTAATCATGGTCAGAATGACCAAAACATCACCTTAAATACTGTTTCTACCCCGCGTGGCGGACAATACCAAGTTGTACTCTCAGACGGCAGCAAAGTTTGGCTCAATGCGGCTTCATCCTTACGTTTCCCTGCTGTTTTTAAAGGTAAAACAAGAGAGGTGGAAATAACAGGTGAGGCGTATTTTGAAGTAGCAAAAAATGCAGCAATGCCATTTGTTGTAAAAACGGGCCGGTTTGTAGTTGAAGTACTGGGTACGCACTTTAACATTATGGCATATAATAACGAAAGCTTTATAAAAACTACTTTATTAGAAGGAGCGGTAAAAGTAAGGAGCGGAACTTCGATCAATTTTCTCAAACCCGGGCAGCAGGCACTTTTAAACGCACAAGGCCAGACCAAAATTATTGAAGATGTAGATGTGGATGATGAAACAGCTTGGAAGAATGGCCTTTTTCAATTTAAAGATGCCGGTATTGAAACGGTTATGCGGCAGGCTGAAAGATGGTATAATGTAACGATAAGTTACGAAGGCAAAATACCTGTTAAGCAATTTACAGGCCGGATATCACGCGATGTAAAGGTTTCCGAGTTGTTGAACATGCTTAAATATTTTGGTGTCAACTTTAGGATCGATGGTAAAAATATTACTGTTATGAAGTAAAGGGTTGATACAAGTTCTTAATGTAATATAACTAATTATTCACTTTAACTAACCTATGATGAAAGAAATACGAAACTGAAACTAAATACAAAGGGGCTTTATTGGTTTCTATGTTCGAAACCCTTAATAAAAAACCGGGTAAGTGTTTGCACCACTTCCCGGCAAGTATCTGGATCCCCAAATCGCAATCGACGAATTGAAAGCAATTTTTTAACCCAAACTTTACAAACTTATGAATTTTAATTCTAAGGCTATGCCTTTGGCGTGGCCTAACCCGTCCAAAATTTTATTGGTTATGAAATTAACTGCTATTTTAATAATTGCAGCCCTTACCAATGTTAGCGCTAAAACTTATAGTCAGATTGTAACACTCCATCAAAAAAAATCTACTGTTGAAAAAGTGTTAAGATCAATTGAGAAACAAACCGGCTACCATTTTTTATATGACAAGCAGGATGTATCAAAAGCTGGGGCCATAAACATTGAAATAGGCCCGGTAACGGTAGAAGAAGCGCTCAACAACTGTTTTAAAGACCAGCCTTTAACTTATAAGATTTTTCAGAAAACAATTGTTGTTAAAAAGAAAGATGCTGCTATAGAGCCTAATGTTGTTGCTGCTCAAAAAGTACAGGGTACAGTAAGCGATGCCAAAGGCCCTTTACCGGGTGTAAGTGTTAAGGTTAAAGGATCAAGCATTGGTACAGTAACCGATGTAAACGGTAAGTATAGCTTGAATGCCCCTGATGGAAACGCGACACTTGTGTTTAGTTTTGTTGGCTATACAACACAAGAAGTCCCCATTGCCAACAAATCGCAGCTTGATGTGGTATTGGCCGAAACACCTAAAGCACTAAGTGAAGTTGTAGTGGTTGGTTATGGTACACAGAAAAGAGCTGACTTAACCGGATCTGTTGGAAGTGTAAGCTCAAGGCAACTGCAAGAACGCCCGCAAACTAATTTGGAACAGGAATTAGCCGGCAAAATAGCCGGTGTAAACGTATCAACCAATTCTGGTGAGCCGGGCGGCGATACCAGGATCCGTATCCGTGGATACAGCTCTATCAACACCAGTACCGACCCTTTGTATGTGGTTGACGGAATTGTATGGACAGCAGGAGGAAATGCCATTAATCCAAATGATGTGGCCACTATTGATGTACTCAAAGATGCTTCTTCTACAGCTATATATGGTACGCGTGGCGCCAACGGTGTTATATTAATTACTACCAAAAGAGGCACAAAAGGCAAACCCAGTACAGTTAGCTACGATAGTTATGGAAGCTTGAGCAATATGGCAAAAGAGATCCCTGTATTAAATGCAAAAGAGTTTTTGGCAGTTGAGGATCAATCTTACGCTAACATAAAAAAATATGACCCGGTAGGATGGGCAGCTGGTAAATATGTTAATGATGACCCGGTAAAAATAAGGACTGCGCTAATCGGCAAACTATTCGATAGCAATTTAAACCCTTTATATGATGTTGACTGGCAAAAAGCAACCACAAGAACTGCTTATAGCCAAAATCATAATCTATCATTTACAGGAGGTTCAGAAACCATTAACTATGGGATGTTCTTAAATTACTCTGATGATGAAGGTATTATCCTTAATAGTTACTTAAAACGTTACAATGCACGTTTAACTGTTGACAACCAAATTAAACCCTGGTTAAAAGTAGGTGCTACCTTAAATTATAACACCCAGGACCAGCGGGCCGGAAGTTATGGTACAGGCGGCAATAACATACCGCGTATGTTGATTGAAATGCCTTCTATCATCCCGCTCAGATACCCTGATGGAACTTATGGAAAAAGAACGGACTATCCTAATATGGAAGGTGGCGATAACCCGGTTGCCCAGGCACAGGAAATACAACGATTGGCCAAGCTTCGTGTTTTTAGCGGCAACGGTTATGCAAACATTGATTTATTTAAGGGCCTTAGTTTCCGTAGTGTATTGGGTGTAACAACTTCCGCTAATTATTATCCAAGCTCTTCTACCGGACTTGTCGGCGGTTCAACGGCATCCCAGTCTTATAGCTCTGCTTCCCTTAACGAAAACAACAACACATTCTGGCAATGGCAAAATTATTTTACTTATAACAACACGTTTAATAAAATACACGCATTAAATGTAGTCGTAGGTACAGAACGTCAAAATTTTCAGCAATTAAGTTTTGGAACTTCTACCCAAGGCCTTTCTGATAATTTTTATCAGTATTATAATCTTGGTGCCGGTTCTATACCAGGTTTGCCGTCTTCAAATTATACGGCATGGCAAATGCAGTCTTTTTACGGAAGGGTAAATTATGGCTACAAAGATAAATACTTAGTAACTTTAACAGGCCGTACCGATGGATCATCCCGTTTTGGAGAAAACGTTAAATATGGTTTTTTCCCTTCGGCGGCATTGGCATGGAGAATATCTCAGGAAGATTTCCTGAAAGACAATAAAACTATTTCTGATCTTAAAATCAGGTTAAGCTATGGCCTTACAGGTAACTCTGAAATTGGCCAGTATCAGTCGCTTGCAAATATCCGCACAACTGTAAATGGCAATCCTAATAATTATGTTTTTGGTGGCAGCCAGGCCATTGCTACAACCTTAACAAGCATAGGCAATCCCGATCTGCAATGGGAGAAAACTGCGGAATATGATTTAGGTGTATCATTCGGTTTGTTTGATAACCGTATCACTTTAGAAGCCGATGCTTATTCAAAGAAAACACAAGCACTTTTACTAAATGCACCATTGCCGGAAACAAGTGGCTTTAACAGCGTTTATAAAAATATAGGTAAATTAGAGAACAGAGGGTTGGAGTTTTCTTTAAATACAGTTAATATTAAAACAAAGGATTTTAGCTGGAACACCAATTTCAACATATCTTTTTTAAAAAACAAGATTTTAGCATTAGGCGCATCTAATGATGATATTTTCCTTGGCCCTGTATTCCTTTCACAATTTAACTTAATGCGTGTAGGTTTACCAGCAGGCAGCTTTTATGGCTACAAAGTTTTAGGTACCTGGGGAACTGGCGAGGCATCGCAAGCTGCTAAATATGGATTGTTACCGGGAGATCTTAAAATCCAAGATACAAACGGAGACGGCAGGGTTACCTCTGCTGATAAAGTTGTACTTGGTAAATCTATTCCTGATGGTTACGGTACGTTTAGCAATAACTTCAACTATAAAAGCTTTGATCTAGGCGTTGAGCTGCAGTTTAATTACGGTAACCAGATCATGAACTTAACCAAGCACTCCGGCCAGGACCGTACCGGGCAGGCAAACAGTTATGCAACTGTACTGGATGCATGGACACCCACCAATCAAAACACTTTTATAGCCGAAGACAGGCCTGCTTATGTACGTTATCAAACAGAGATTTATTCTACAAAAGTTGAAAACGGGTCATTTATCCGGGGACGGGCGGTAACGTTAGGCTACAATTTCTCTAACAACATTTTATCTAAAATCAAATTAAGCAGGTTAAGGATTTATGCCCAGGCCCAAAACCTTTTTGTGATCACAAAATATACCGGATATGACCCTGAAGTTTCAACCTATAATGGTTCGGTAAACTTTAATCAGGGCCCTTCAAGCAATTTCACCCAGAATATACAATTCTACGATTATCCAAAACCAAGAACTTTTTTGCTTGGCCTAAATGCTACTTTTTAATTAACGTTAAATATAAACATTATGAAATTTAACTTAAAAAAATACAATACCTACCTTCTTTTAATCATAATTTTTTGCATTAGCAGTTGTAAAAAATATCTTGACGAAAAGGATAAAAGCGGTTTTGTCAAAACAAATTATTTTGCCACCGCTGCACAGGCACAAACATTTGTCAATGGTATTTATACATCATTATATCTGTTTCAAAATGGTGATGCCTATGGGGAAAGTCCGTTTATTACCATTGAACTTTTTGCCGGCCATACAACTTCCCTTGGCCAAAGTGTAAACAACGGCAATGTTATTAACCAACGTACAGATGCTACTAACCCGGGTTTTGAAGATGTTTGGCAAAACAGTTATACAGCTATTGCCAATGCAAACCTCGCCCTGCAGCAAATACCTACTATAAGTATGGATGAAACATTAAAAAATAAGTTGTTAGGGGAAACACGCTTTTTAAGGGCTTTCTTTTACTATCATCTTGTTCGTTTGTATGGTGATGTACCTTTGATTACAGATCCAGTTACAGTTAATAGCCCTAATCTTTATCCTGAACGTAAATCCACTTCTTCAGTTTATGATTTAATTACCAGCGACTTAATTGCAGCTCAAAGCTCCGGCCTGCCTACTGTTGACCAGACTGGCAGAGTATCCCTGGGTGCTGTTAATACCTTGTTGGCAAGTGTGTATCTTACAACAGCAGGTTATCCGCTTCAAAAAACAGAAAACTATGCAAAAGCAGCAGCCACAGCAGCATTGGTATTGCCTTCCTACACACTGTTTGAAAAGTATGATTACCTGCATGACAATGCCCATAAAAATCAGGGTGAACTAATATTTCAAAATCAATACCTGGTTGGTGTAAGAACTAATGCAATCCCGCAGCTAACCGTACCGTTTAATTTACCGGTTGGGGCTTATGGAGATCATCTTGGTGCCATGATCCCTACCAATGCTTTTTTTAACAGTTACGAAGCGAATGATTTGCGTACGCAGGAACGTCAGTTTTACTTTTCAAGTTATCCGCAATTTGGTGCACCAACTCAAACCGTTATATTCGGGGTACATGCATTGTACAAATATTTTCATGTAGAAAGTGCATTAGGCAATGGTATAAGTGATGAGAACTGGACATTCTTGCGCCTGCCCGAAGCTATGCTGATTTATGCCGAAGCAAGTAATGAAGTTAACGGGCCTACACCAGATGCTTATACGCAGATCAACAAGATCAGGGCAAGGGCAAAACTAACGCCGCTAAGTGGTTTAACTAAAGACCAGTTTCGGACAGCCATCTGGAAAGAGCGTTACCACGAATTGGCGTATGAAGATAAAGCGTATTTTGATATCCAGCGTACCCATCAGGTTTACAATGTGATCAACAATACTTTTGGGGATGCCGTATCAACCGCAAATGAACAAGGTGTTACCATGAAAGCCCAATATTATTTATGGCCAATACCGCAACGGGAAATCAGTACCAATAATAAACTTACACAGAACCCGGGTTGGTAATATTGTTTTTGTAAATCATAAATTTGATGAAATCCTGCTAATTATATAAAAAAATATTTTTAGTTTATTCGACATGCTTCTTTTAGCACCTAAATTTTAGTGTGCTAAAAGAAGCATTTTTTTAGACGGCATTTTTTTTGCTGATCTCATCCGTGAAAAAAAGGCAATGGCAAGGCCAAAAGATTTGGGGATTTGATTGAACTGGAAAAAATCCAGCGTGAATTGTTTCCAGACCGATGAACATACTTCTTTTACCACCCTTTTTTGATAATTCAGAAACAAAGCCAACTTTTGCTTCCCAACCAAACCCTTTTAATTTTGTATAAATATATAGATGTTAACAAAAGGGCAGCAGGTCATCCGCGGGTGGTATAAAACTAAAAAATGGAAGCAGTTTGCTTTTCAGCAGGAAATGGAAGCCGCTTATCTTTCCGGCCATTCCGGTTTGCTCAACGCGCCAACAGGCAGCGGTAAAACGTATGCCCTTTTTCTGCCTTTTCTGGCGGATTATATCAACACATATCCAAAAGATTATCAAACCCGGAAAAACAACGGGCTTTTACTGCTTTGGATTACGCCGCTTCGAGCATTGACCAATGACATCCGCAAAGCAATGCAATCTGTTTGCGACGATTTAAGTTTGTCCTGGACGATTGGTACGCGGACAGGAGATACTTCTACAGCAGAACGAAACGCGCTCCGCAAAAAACTCCCAGAAGTGCTGCTCACCACGCCGGAAAGTTTGCATTTAATGCTGGCGCAGAAAGATTATCCCAAAACACTGCAACATTTACAGGTGGTTGTGGTGGATGAATGGCATGAACTTTTGGGCAGTAAAAGAGGTGTGCAGGTGGAGTTGGGGTTATCGAGATTGAAGAGCCTCACCCCAACCCTCTCCAAAGGAGAGGGAGCTGAAAGCGCAAACAAAAAGTTGTCAGTTTTAGATGATGACTGGTCACAAACCCAGAACCCGCAACCGGCAACCGGCAACCGACAACTTCGCATCTGGGGCATTTCCGCAACTATCGGCAACTTGGAACAAGCTGCCGATGTGTTGCTTGGGAACGATTTCCCGAAAGAAAATATCAGGCTTATCCGTTCTGATATTGAGAAAAAGATCACGATAGAATCCGTGATTCCACATCAAATTGAAAAGTATTCCTGGAGCGGGCATTTGGGTACAAAACTGCTGCCGCAAGTGATGGAAATTGTGGCTAAAAGCAATACGACATTGTTGTTTACCAATACACGTGCACACGCCGAAATCTGGTATCATGCTATTTTGGATAAATATCCGGAATATGCCGGCATCATGGCGATGCACCACGGTTCCCTGGATAACGATTTGCGTAAATGGGTAGAAAATGCGCTGCATTCAGAAATGCTGAAGTTGGTAGTTTGCACTTCCAGTTTAGATCTGGGCGTTGATTTTCGTCCCGTTGATACCGTTATTCAAATCGGCAGCCCGAAAGGTGTTGCCCGTTTTATGCAACGCGCCGGGCGGAGCGGGCATCATCCGGGCGCGGTTTCCAAAGCGTATTTTGTGCCTACACATTCTTTGGAACTGATGGAAAGTGCCGCTTTAAAAGAAGCGATGTTAGCTGGGATTTACGAAAGCCGTGATCCGGTTTTGCTTGCTTTTGATGTGCTGATGCAATATCTGGTTACGCTGGCCGTGTCCGACGGATTTCGGGCCGATGAAGTTTTTAGGCAGGTAAAAACAGCACACGCTTATGCAGATTTAAGCAGAGAAGAATTTGGAAGTTTATTGGATTTTATTGTTCACGGTGGTAAAACACTATCGCAATATGATGAATTTTTAAAGGTTGAACTGGAAAACGGTTTTTACAAAGTGAACAACCGCCGCGTGGCCATGCGTCACCGGATGAGCATGGGCACGATCACCAGCGAAGTGAGCTTGCGTGTGAAATGGCTAAGTGGCGGCAGTTTGGGCACGATAGAAGAGAATTTTATATCGAAACTAAAACCTGGCGATAATTTCTGGTTTGCCGGCCGCAGTTTGGAACTGATCAAGGTGAAAGACATGACGGCTTTCGTTAAAAAATCCAACATCAACAAAGGCATTATCCCGAGTTGGATGGGCCAGCGGATGCAGCTTTCATCCCAATATTGCGCCATGATCCGGGAGAAACTGGATGAAGTGGCGCAAGGGCTGGAAAAAGACATCGAAATAAAAGCTTTAAAACCGCTTTTTGATCTGCAGTCCGCCGAATCGCTTTTGCCGCAAAGCCACCAGTTTTTGATCGAACAATTAGAATCCAAAGAAGGCCACCACCTGTTTTTTTATCCGTTTGACGGCCGCTTGGTGCACGAAGGCATGGCCTCGCTCTTTGCCTACCGGTTGGCGTTGATCAAAAGTGCAACGTTTTCCATCGCCATGAACGATTACGGTTTTGAATTGCTGACCGATGATTTTATACCGATAAAAGAAGCATTGGATGCCGATCTTTTCTCCCAAAATAACCTGCTTAATGATATTCAGCAAAGCCTTAACGCCACCGAAATGGCCAAGCGGCGTTTTCGCGATATTGCACATATTGGCGGTTTGGTTTTTACCGGTTATCCCGGTCAGTCAATTAAAAACAAACATTTGCAAGCATCTACTTCGCTTTTGTTTGATGTTTTTAGCGAATACGAACCGGATAATTTGCTCTTACGACAATCCTACAACGAAGCATTGGCTTATCAGTTGGAAGAATTTAGGTTGCGAGCAGCACTGCTTAGAATTTCGACACAGGAAATCGTGATCAAAAAAATTAAACGGCCCACACCTTTTGCTTTCCCGATTTTGGTTGATCGCCTGCGGGAGAAAATGACGATGGAATCATTGGAAGAACGCGTGGCGAAGATGACGGTGCAGTATGAAAAAGGGTAGGTAAAAGAAGTATTAACAAGCCAGCAGAATCACAAATAATGCTTCGAGATTTGCCCTACAAGTTTGGTTTTACTTTCAGATAATTGCTTGTTGATGTAAGCTTTTAATTCCTCAAAGGTCATGTTTTCGGTTTCAGCACTTATTTGATCCCGTATTTCACGCATCATCTTTACGGCGTCAAATGCTTTTTCTTTTTTAATCGTCTCCATAATTTACAAGGTCTTTTGGACTTCTAATTTCAATCATCTAATATCCTAAACGTAAATTTACAGAATTATACCCTTTAATTCTGTCAAGGTTTACAATATGTTTAAAATTCCAGCTTGTTAAAACATCAACTTTACTAATTGTTGCTAAAGCGATATGCCTACAGTCTTCCATACTTGTTTTACCAACAACTTTTTCTTTAATATACATTTCCGCTAAAATAGTTGCTTCCTCAGTTAACTCAACACGCTCAAACTTCTCCGCAGAATAATTTTGTAAATGGTTTCTTACACGTGCTGGCGCATTTAACAGTTCCAAATCGAGTAAGTCGGAAACTAAAAAAACCACCTCGTTATTTTCAAGCCTTTCAAACAACTTCATTGTGGCTTCTTTAAACTCCTCGTCAAAATATCCGCCAACAACAGAAGTATCGATATAAATGCGCTGTTTCATTTTATATTTATATTGCAAAAGTAATTAAAGCACTAGCAACATGGGCATAACGCTGCTACTTCATTAATTTGATTGATCGCCTGCGGGAGAAAATGACGATGGAATCTTTGGAAGAACGCGTGGCGAAGATGACGGTTCAATATGAAAAATGAGTGGTAAAAGAAGCATGAGTTTTAATATGCTAAAAACAAAGCTAAATTTTATCAAAGTTGATACCTTGCATACGTTTCGGTTCAACGTATGAGTACAAGCAGTATATTAAGTTAACCTGGGGTGGTTTGCATGGCGGATTATCAGTAGCATTGGCCTTATCTTTACGCACAAACATGTACAGTAATGGTTTTATGCTGATTACCTATATCATTGTTTTGTTTTCTATATTGGTGCAAGGGTTAACTATTGGCCCGCTTGCCAAAAAACTACAAAATATTAATCCACAGTCGGATGAATAAATTATTACAACCTATAAAAGAGTTTTTAGCATACCGTTTTAACCTTCAGGACGATAGGGCAGATGAAGGGATAATTACCGATTCTGTACGGAAGAACATCGAGTTTAAAGGCGTAAACCTTTGGACTTTGATTTTTGCCATTTTTATTGCCTCCATCGGTTTAAACGTTAATTCTACTGCGGTAATTATTGGTGCCATGCTCATTTCGCCCATTATGGGCCCGATAATGGGCATCGGTTTGGGCATCGGCGTAAATGATCTGGAACTGGTAAAAAAAGGGGCCAAAAGCTTGCTGTTTGCTACGTTAATCGGTATTTGTACTTCTGCTGTTTATTTTACCATCACACCGCTGCACGAAGCACAATCAGAACTATTGGCCCGCACTTCACCTTCTGTTTGGGATGTTTTTATTGCCTTTTTTGGCGGATTGGCCGGTATGGTAGCGGCATCCCGCAAAGAAAAAACCAATGTAATACCGGGCGTGGCCATTGCCACCGCTTTAATGCCGCCTTTGTGCACGGCCGGTTATGGTTTGGCTATTGGCAACTGGTATTACATGTTGGGTGCTTTGTATTTATATTTTATCAATAGTGTGTTTATTGCAATTGCAACTTATTTAATGTGCCGGTATCTGCAAATCACCAAAAAACAGTTTGAAGATGTTAAGGTTGAAAAACGCGTTACCCGTTATATGGTTATCATCGTGATCATCACTTTTTTACCCAGTATTTATATGGCCTATAAGATTGTCAACAAGAACATTTTTGAAAGCAATGCGCGGAAGTATGTAGAAGAACAATTTGCATTTGTAAACACACAGGTAGTAACCAAATCTTTTATTTATAATGCTTCAGCTAAAGCTATCAATGTACTTTTGTTTGGCGACCCAATTTCTAAAAACAAGATAGACTCGCTAAAAAGAAATTTGAACTATTACCAGCTCCAAGGAACAAAGCTAAACGTTTTACAAGGGCTTAATGCGAGAAAACAGATTGACCTGGCACAAATTAAAACCAGTATTTTACAGGAAGTTTATGCTAATGCAGGCAGGGTTGACACCACAAAACATCTAAATAAAACAACGCCTGTTCCACCTGTGCCTGCCAAAACCCTTTCGCCAGATTCTACTGTTTTAAAAGAGTTGAAAGTGATTTATCCTTCCATAAAAAGTTTTGGCGTGGGCAAAATGGTTATTTATAATGCCGATAAATCGCTCATGGACACGGTAGAAATGGCAGTTGCTGTTTTTAAGTTAAAGCCTAAATATACAGAAACCATTAAATTACAACGGTTGTTAAGGTTGCGTTATCAATCTGATAAACTAAAATTGATGGTACAATAACCAAGGTTTTTCTGCCTATATTGTTGCTAAAAACGTACATGCTTCTTTTATCAACTTAAATTATTTGCCTTGAAGCATTTATTTAAACTATAAATTATAGCGATAAAAGAAGGATTGTGTTTTTTGAAATCATATATCTTTCTTTGCCTGAAAACAAATGCTGTTTTATAAGGTATTTTAACTGGTTGATTTACAAAATATTAATTTACAAATTATTACATTATGCCGCTAATTTTAAAAAATTAAAAAGATGAATCCTCCCTGCAACCGTGTTGTGCGCTTACCGTTTACTGTTTTAGCTGTTCTGTTTTTGTTCGCAACTACTTCCTGTTCTACTAAACTAAAATTTGCTAATTCCACCGTAGTCCCGGCCGCACAAGGTTCTGTAAAAATCAGTAAAGATGATAATGGCAATTACGAACTTGACCTGAACATATTGCACCTAACCGAGCCTTCCCGCCTTTCTCCGTCAAAAGAACTTTATGTGATATGGATGGAAACAGAAAACAACGGAACCAAAAATATTGGAAAACTGAAAAGCGAAACTGGCTTTTTTTCCAGCACGCTGAAAGCTTCTTTCCATACCGTAACTTCTTTTAGACCAAAAAGGATTTTCCTTACCGCAGAAAATAACGCAGAAATCCAAAGTCCGGGTCCTCAGGTTGTTTTAACTACCAATTCAAGATAATAGTGCAGAAATATTTCTGACAAAACGTTTGCGTTAATGGACTTAAACAAAGCCTATCAGCTTATTTCACACAAAATTATTACCTGGGTCAGTGATTTTGTGCGTTTGCTGCCCAATATTCTGGTTTCGGCACTTTTACTGGTAATCGGTATTTATGTTGCTAAATTAATCAGAAAAATAGCAGCAAGCCTGATCCAGAAAGTATCTGATAATCGAGCGTTAAATAACCTTTTTACTTCTGTTATTTACATTTTTGTTATAGCAGTTACCATCTTTACGGTTCTTAGCGTTTTAAAACTTGATACTGCGGTTACTTCTATTTTAGCCGGTGCTGGGATTATTGGTTTGGCTTTGGCATTTGCTTTTCAGGATATCGCATCCAACTTCATTTCCGGGATTTTTATTTCTTTTAGGCGGCCTTTACGTGTAGGGCATATTGTGAAAGTGAAAGATTACATGGGGAAAGTTGAAGAGATTAATCTTCGTGATACCATTTTGCGTACTTTCCAAGGCCAAATGGTTATCATTCCAAACAAAGATGTGTTTCAAAACCCGATCGAAAACTTTTCATTATTAGGAAAAAGAAGGCTTGATTTGAATATTGGTGTTTCTTACGGGGAAGACCTGGAACAAGTAAAACAGGTAACTTTAGAAACTTTAAAAGGGATGGACCATTTATCTGCCGATGATGAAACTACCATGTTTTATCAGGAATTTGGGGGCAGTACCATTAATTTTATGCTAAGGCTGTGGGTAGATTCCCCGGAACAAGCTATTTATTTAAAAGCAGGAAGCGAAGCCATTATGCGCCTCAAAAAAGCATACGATAAAAACAGTATCATGCTGCCTTTCCCAACTACAACTTTAGATTTTGGGGTGAAAGGCGGCGTTCCGCTTACTGATGTCCCGTTACAAATAGTTAGTCAGCAATCAAAAAAAGAAGGTTTATAGTGTTTGCGGTTATCCCAGGCAAAAAAATACCTGATAAAAACAGCATCACGGTTTCTTATTCTCCGTATTCAGCAAATTCAAACTCAACATTTCCTGCATCGTGCGTTTCATAGAATCGGTAGAAACCATATAGGAAAATCATATTGCCTTTGGAGTTTCCAAGAAATATGATCATTGGAAGAACGCGTGGGCAAATGCCTAATAACCTGAGTTCGATTAATAATTTGAGAAAAAACAGTCAATCAAAGAAAATAATCTTATATTTAAGTATCCGACATTCAAATATTTAGATATAAATTCAAATGATTGACTACACTAAAATTAGCGAT
>JAABUP010001525.1_pt1 | contig 48634 bp, 56 predicted proteins | sample 5559201 | NCBI WGS metagenome assembly JAABUP01 (sample SAMN10711887, study PRJNA513373) | rock metagenome | isolation source: Antarctica rocks | place: Antarctica
TGTTTTACTCAAGAAACCTCTGTCAGGATCAAGGAAGTCTCTATTGCATTCAAATTCGCCTTTGTCAGGCAACAATGTTGAGGAATGAATGAATGAATGAATGAATGAATGAATGAATGAATGAATGAATCTTTAACATATATGAAGTCCAGTACTTGCTTGCTGACTTGCTGTATCACACCATCTGCCTTTGGTGTTGCAGTGCAGCAGAGCACATACAGAGAGGGGAGCCCTAATTCATAAACCATAAAAACACAGTCTTGCACTTTATGCTTGCTTACTTACTGTATCACACCTTCTGCCTTTGGTGGTGCAGTGCAGCAGAGCACATACAAACCCCAATTCATAAACCATAAAAATAATAAATATACATAATAATAATAATAATCTTGCACTTTTTGCTCTGTATCACACCTTCTGCCTTGGGTGTTGCAGTGCAGCAGAGCACATTCAGAGGGGAGAGGCCGACCTCATGCTGGCCGGGGGGGCAGAGGCTGCTGTCATCCCTTCAGGGGTGGGGGGGTTCATTGCCTGCCGGGCCCTGTCCAGCCGCAACGAGGACCCCACAAAAGCGTCCAGGCCCTGGGATAAAGACAGGGATGGGTTTGTCATGGGGGAGGGAGCAGGTACATGTCTGTCTGTCTGTCTGTCTGTCTGTCTGTCTGTCCGTCCGTCCGTCCGTCCGTCCATCCGTGGCCACTGCTGTTGCATCAGTGGGTTTGTGATGGGAGAGGGAGCAGGTACATGCTTGTACACATCAGGCTGTCTGTCTGTCTGTCTGCCCCTAGCCACTTCTGCCACAGCGATGGCCTGCTGGCCAAAAGACTCACAGGCTGTGACCGGTGCACACATGTAGCTTGTCTGCTCATTCGGTAGTCAGTGGTCTGGTGCTGGTGGTGCACAAAGTGACAGTAGCATTGTGGCCTTGCAAGTCTGTTGTCAACCCTGTGTCAAGGCCTTGATGCCAGACACCCTAGTTGCTTTGATCTGAAACATGTCAACAGAAGCAGTTACACTCCAGCTGAAGCATCTCATGACAAGTCATCAGAAATAGCCTAGTTGTTGCGATCTGCAACAGAAGCATTTATATTCCAGCTGAAAATCCAGGCTTGTGGCACAGGTGTGCTTGTGCTGGAGGAGCTAGAGCATGCCAAGGCACGAGGGGTGCCCATCTTGGCAGAGTACCTGGGGGGCAGCTTCACATGTGATGCATACAACATGACAGAGCCTCTGCCTAATGGCAAGGGAGTCAGCTCCTGTATAGAAAGGTAACTTTCTTCAATCCCAAAATGTCTGTTTTAGTTCAGAAGTGTCATCCCTACACTGGAGATCTACACTTGGAAATGGAAATGTCTTGGGACAGTGAAAAAACGCGTTTTCACGTTGTGGAGATGTTTCGGGCCATGCAGCCCTGCTTAGCTGACTTGAAATAGCGGTGCACAAGCCCAGGTTTGGCGTCCAGGCTCAAATTCAGGACTTTTGTTAGGCAGTGTATTGCTGCATGCATCTGTGAGGCGGTCTTCTTCTTATCACCTGGAGAGGCAACATAAGTTTCCTTGCCATACAGGGTTCTTCTGCCTTATGGTCCATACCATGCTATGCCGTTTAGTAATCTTCCCAAGTTTAGAAAACCTGAACATGACATTGAAACGGACATCTGTCGCCTTCAAGACCTGCATTTGCATGACAACAAGTCCAGAAAACAAGTGTGTGCTACTGGGCCAGTCATTTGACAAGATGCTTCATGATTTGCCTGCTGGTCTGCAAGATGCGCCATTGACAAGCCTGTCACGCTTGTCAAGCCTGGCAAGCCATGTCCCACTTCATACATGAAGCATGAGGCATCCAGCTCTACAGGTGTGCCTGTCACGAAGCTGTGAGCCAAGACATAGCACGGCAACCTCTTGGTCAGCCATTCAACAGTTTACAAGCAGTTTGTACGTTATTGCAGGGCGCTGATAGACTCAGGAGTCCAAGCAGACAATGTGAACTACGTGAATGCCCACGGCACCTCCACTCCAGTGGGAGACATGGCAGAATATAGAGCTATCAGGCATGCCCTGCCGGGGGACAACTTGCGCATCAACAGCACCAAGAGCCTGATTGGTCATCTGCTTGGTGCTGCTGGAGCTGTGGAAGCAGTTGCAGTCATCCAAGCCATGCAAACAGGTCACCACACTGCACTTCATATCTAATTTTGTATCTACAAGTTGAGAAGCATGTTTTCATCACAGTGCATTTCACGGTCACAGATTGAGATGCATGTTTTCACTGGCAAGACCACGCCTTTTGTCATGACTCTGTTATGTCAGTCCACCCACCAGTCAACATCACAGTGCACTCCGAATCTGCAGTTTGAGACACATGTTCTCACTGGCAAGACCATTTCACTCATAGTTCCGTGTTTTTTGTCATGACTCTGTTATGTCAGTCCACCCGCCAGTAAACACCACAGTGCACCTTAATTTTACAGGTTGAGACTCATGCCATCACTGGCCAGACCACTGCACTCATAGTCACTTTCTGTGCCTTGTGTTACAAGTCTGTCATGCCAGTCCACCCGCCAGTAAACACCACAGTGCACTTCATACCTACAGTTCGAGACGCCTGTCTTCACTGGCTAGACAAGTCAGCTCATAGTCCCTCTATGTGCCTTGTGTTACAAGGCTGTCATGTCAGTCCAATTGCCAGTAGGCACCACTGTGCACTGCGAATCTACATGCTAAGTCTCATGTCATCACTGGCAAGACCACTCAGCTCATAGTTCCGTGCCTTTTGTTACAAGGCTGTTATGTCGGTCCACCTGCCAGTAGGCATGGTAGGCTGTACAAGTCTCTGCATACTGGATTCTAGGCCATCAACAACATGATAAAACATAGAACCGGCTGTCCTGCACATACTTTCTTACAGGCCCAGTTTGCTTTAGCTATACTTCTGTTTCAGATTTTGAAGGGGTAGTGCTGGCGTTTTTGTCAGTCTGCTTGTCATAACTGTTTTGTTTTGCTAGGGTACTGCAGCTTACCCTCACAAGCAGGCATCCATGCTGCCTGCTCATGAGGGTAAGTTGCAGTACCCTAGCAAATGACCTTTGCATGAAAGCCTCAAAGTCCTGCCGTGACATACCGCAATTGTCAAGGTTCTGCTACAGCTTTAGAGACCTCTTCCCAGAGTTCTCTATTTTCTCATCTCTGGTCATGTTAGCGGTTTTGGGACCCTTGGAAAAAAGCGCAAGTGTGTCACAATATTTTCATAGCAAATGCTTACAGTGACACTTTGCACTGATGCAGTGAAGTAGTCAGAAGGGGTGTACATCACTCATGTATCAGTCCAAGTGCTGTATACAACAGGCGGTTAAATGCAAAACTTGGACATTCTGCTGCAGGCTTTTTGCACCCCAACTTGAACCTGGAGAACCCTGAAGATGATGTCGACCTGAACATCCTTGTGGGCAAAGAGAAGCAGCAGCACGACATTGATGTGGCCCTGTCCAACTCCTTTGGGTTTGGTGGTCACAACTCATGTATCCTATTCCGCAAGTACACTGCTTGAGGGCTCAGCAGATGAAGCACTCCTTGACTGATCTGTTTCTTGTGTCTTGAGGCTGTGAGCTGAGAGTTGAGGTACATAAAATTCTCGAGGCTTTCTTCAGCATGCTATCTGAATTTGAGGAATTGTTTACATGTAGCTACTAGAGGACAGTGAGTGCTGTTTCTGCAGAGTTGAGAGCTGATCAGACTAGACGCCAGTTGAGGGATTCTATGTGAGAGTGAGTTGCATTGTAGAGAGTTCTGGCTATTGCTGTGAGTTTCAATGTGCTGTTACTACATGAGTGCTAAGCATTTCTGGTTCCCTTGATAGATTGAATTTCAGATACACTTTCCCAAGGAGACACTACTTTGCAGAGCTTTGGTAAAATGCCTGGATCATAGAAACATTTGTGGTTGGCTTTGCATGGCTGTTGCAGAGTTTCGCAGTCGCTTTGCCGATCGTGCAAATCGATAGATGCAGTTTAGTCAGTGCATCACCCTGTGCGATTGATAGTATGGACGCAAATAACAATAAGTCTGGGTGAGACTAACATGTAGGCTGCCACAGTAGGAGTTACTCCTGAATCTGCTCATGAGGACAGCAGCCACTCTACAGATGAGCCAGTGTAGCATCTGCAAGTTCAAATATCCTGTAACTCCAGTGGTGTGTGCCAAAACACCATTGCAAGGAGGCTGTATGCAGCTTTTCAAGCAATGTCTCTAGGGTTTGGTGACTCTGTTCAGATTGACAGCACTTCGTTCATGGTTTACAAAAACTGCTGTCACATCTGCTGCACACAAAAGGGATGGCACAGCTCATATAGTTACAGAGTCATCAGTCAAATAAAGACAGTGGAGGCTCTGTGAAACTGATTGCCACATTTAACAGTGCATGTATCTAGCTGGTGGCCTCCTTGGCCTGGCCCTTGGCGTTGTGGTATGCCTCCTTAGTCTGTCCCTTGGCCTCGCTCCAGGCGCCCTTGGCTTGACCTGCAATGAAACAAAAACAGTCAGCACCAAGAGAGAACTCAGATCTGTCAAACGAGTGACCATCGCCGGAAATGTCGTACCCTTGGCGTCTCCCAAAGCCTTCTTGGCCTCAGGGTCGTTCTGAATGATGTTGTACAGGATGAAGCCTCCGGCAATGACTGCTCCTGCAATCAGGACCTGCAAGACAGCAGCTTGCTGACGAAACAGGGAGCAAAGAATTCTCCGCAACTGCTGGATACCGGAGGGGACAACTAAGAACTGGCGACAAAAGCGATTGCTGAACAATCGAGCAGTGTGATGATTAGCATGAGTAGCAAGCTCTGCAGGCAGTGCACAAGTCCTGTCTAAGTGCCTTGAATCGATGACAGAGTACTTACCCACTTAAGTGTGTCATCCTGCTGTCCGTTGGCCATCGTGAAAAGTGGAACCTTGTAGAGTGGTGCTGAAAGACGTAAGAATGCAAAAGCAAATGTAGCGCCGAGTCAGATGATAGCAAGGGTAGTTTTGCCCCGCAGGCTTGAGTGCACGGCAGTTTCCCTGTGTCAACCCTCGCCAATATCCATATCCGCTCTGATACTTTATGCTTCAGTCCGTGCGTGTGTCGAGACTTTCGTTCAAAACACTTTCAACACGATCCTTCTGCCGCTCGCGAAGACCCGTGCCAGGCAGCGCAGGCCCTTGCCTGTTGTCCTCTTATACCTTGGAAAGAGCAGCAGCACGCAAATGTCCTGCCTAGAGATTTCTCAGCCTGCCCTGACCCAGTCCCAGCGATCTTAAGCGCCTGTATGTTTGTGCATTCTGCGTATGTGCATTTGTTGAATTCACATGACTGTCCTGACAGGACCACGCATCTCCGTGTGCTTTAAAAGGTGTTGCTGGACGTCAAGTAATTGACACGGGCCTGCCACAAATGCACGGGCAGCAAGCACGCTTACCTGATACACTTACCTCTGGGGTCTTGTTGCTTCTCCGTTGTCTTGTTGAGCATACCAGCCCTGGGATCTAAGTCGAAAAACTTCACCACCAGGCCGGTAGCCCGCTACAGCCTGCCGGCCTTGCGCTCCCCCAGCACACAGCATGGCTGTAGCGCCTTCTCCCCTCCAATGCTTCTCCTCCACTGCCCTTACCGCCATCTGCACTTGCGCACAAGTCTGTAGGACTAGCAGAGAGGAGGTGGAGTTGCGAGGAGAGAAGCTTTGATTGGCTGACCCAAAGTGCTCTGCATGGCAAGAAGAATCAGGGTCACTGAAAGTCAATGTGTCGCTAAGTTTGCCGAAACATGCAGAGTATGGGTCATTTCTAGGGCTAAAAACCTAAGCAACAGATGCAGGTCAACTGTGCTTAAGGGAATGCTGGCATTGCACGCAAAACGAAAGCGCTGTGATGCCTTATCCTTGCCATCACACGTCTACCACAGCATTGTCAGCATTGTCAGCTCTGTCAACGCAGCCCGATGCGGCCCTATGGGTAGCCACAGTTTTCGCGTTGCTGCTGCAGTGTAGCTCAGAGCTGCTGTGCGTGTACTTTCGAGAGTGCCACACTACAGATATGCCGACAGCATGCAAAGGCACCTTTACAGCAAAGCTTCGGCTGGCTACCACAGCGTCGACTATCTTAGCGGGACAGCAATCGAGTTTGCAAACCCGTTGACTTGGGCTGCTAAGCGGCGAATTCGACACAGCATCCATTTAGGCCAAGCAGCAGCAGCCCCTACCGAATGATCCTGTTTGGCTATGAAACCTCAGTTCGTCAGCCGATGAGGGCTTGCTGGGTTTTGTCAAACTGGGTAAAACGGACTTTGGGATCAGTTGCAAGCTTGACGACGAGTGAATTGACATTGTGCCATATGATTGTTGAAGCAGTGTTGGCAGCAGAAAGCCAGCCTTTTTGACAGCGGGCTCGGGCGCTGCAGCTTGCGTTCACCACTAGTACTGTTAGTACACAACAGGGAACACAACATGGAACACGCACTCACTGACTAGACTCGATTTCTGGCAAGTGAACAGTCACAGTCAGCCAATGTTCCCTAATTAAGACACAACAACATTCCTGCTTTACACTGACAAGCTTGTTCAGCAGCAGCAGTGGCCAATGACAAGTGCTGCGCAGCATCTAAACTTACCTGAAACAGAGGCTTTTTGGTTGACTTACAAGCATCATGCTGTTGCAGACATTGCAGACATGCAACATAGGTACAGTCAGCTGCTAGACATAGGTGTGCTCTTCTTGGTAGGAGCAGACCGTGATCGCCTGCTGGCTGACTTAGAGCTGACCCCATTAGACTGTGCAGCAGGCAGAGACTCCTTCCCTCTAGCATTTTTTTTGCCAGATACTGTGGCTTCAGAAATGGCCTGATCAGCTGTTGCCAGCTCTGAGTCACTGCACCATCGTCCACAACACAATTGAGTCGAGGCTAGCCTCGACAGCTGCAAAAAAAAGGCAGATTGACGTTGTGAGCTAGTGTGCAAAAGCACATTTGGCATTTAGCATGCCTGTTTGTAAGACAATAATCACACAATAGATGACAACGCTTGGGACACAGGAAACTGTCGGTGCTGTGTAACGCAACAGATCAAATGCAACGAGGCATGCCTCAGCAAACACAGTCTCGCAGCCCAACTTGCGGCCAGCGCAAGCGCAGTTTGCATACCTGAGCCTTGCACGTCAGGACTCAGTTGCCTACTCTGAACAGCAGGTGCTTGTGATGCTGCTGCATTGGAAGCTTTTGTTCCTGGTGGCACAGCTGTTTGAGCTGTCTCAAGCTCCTTGCCAGCAGCACTCTGGCCTTGCTGTTTCCTGTCCGTAACCTTGGATTTAGACCCTGAACTGGGAGTTTGTGATGCTGCCAGATTGGATTCACGATCATTGACAGGCACAGCAGTACGAGCTGTCTCTAGCTGCTTGCCGGCGTTGTCATCATCATGTGAGGCCTGATCAGCCTCAGACTCTGACTGATGACTGACAGAGCTCGGCACCTGTGATGCTGCTGCATTTGACTCCTGAGGTGCAACAGGGACTGCCATACGAGCTGTCTCTAGCTGCTTGCCAGCGCTTTGCTCTTCTGCTTCTGTTTGACCAGACTTTGAGGATGCCTTTGAGGATACCTGAGAGTCAGGCAGGGGTGTGGCGGCCTGTGATGCTGCTGCATTGGAGTCCTGTGTGTCAAGGGGCACAGCAGTACGAGCTGTCTCCAGCTGCTTACCAGCACTTTGGCCCTCAGGTGAGGCTTGATGAGGGCTGATTGGAGCTTCTGAGTCAGGGAAAGTGCCTGGTGCCTGAATAGCACTCAGCAATCAGGATCCATTGGCAACCATTGCTTCATCACAGGTTTTTGCATGCACTTTCGTTCTGTCCAAATGCTGTGAAGCAAAAAATTGCAGCAGCTGCCTTGAGTCATGGCAGGCGTGCTTGTCTTGCCCACGCCACTCCCATGTGCTCAGTCATGCACATGTATATTGACTGCTGCTGCTGCTCATTTGGGGACTATAATTTGGCTGGTGTGACAAAGAAGCATTAAGACAAAAAGGACAAGAAGATAGTCATGATGCTATGCCGCAGGACAGAAGCTGACATCATGCATGTAACTTCATTTCTACACTGCACAATTTCTGTATATCTCCAGCAGAAGTATTGGATACATGCAAGGATCCTGACCTTGGGCGGTGCAGCAGCAGCATTGTCAGCAGCAGGTTTGCCATGTTTTGGCAGATCTGCCATCTGGGGCTGACTGGCAAAGTCTGCCGTCGCAGCTGCTGGAGAAGGCGATGTTGAAGGCAATGGACCAGCTTTTGAGGCAGAGGCCATTGGAATGCTGGCATCAGAGGAGCCAGAGTCAAAAAAGCCTTTTGAGGAAGGGGACTTTGGCCCTGCTTGGGTGTTGAAAGCAGCTTTGCCTGCAACATGAACTCTGTAAAAAGGGGTCCATGCGTGAAAACAGGGAGGCACTTGTCCTGGGCTGTGTAATGAACAGAGAGGTACCAGACAAACAAGATCAGAGGTAGGGGGCCACAAGCACAGAGCCAACAGAAATATGCAAAAACAGATGCAAGCTGCCGTGCCGCCAAGCAGGCTTGAGCGGGCAACAAATGCCATTTAGCCTCAGCGTCAAAACAAGCAGTCGTTATCCCAAGCAGGCCTACCAATAGGGGCATGAAAGAGGTTGCTATGAAACTCCGGTGCAAAGGTGGATGATTGACACAAAGGCAATGGTCCCCTACAAGGTGCATGTGCACGCACCAATGGTGGAAGTTAAAGGTTTGTTTCTACATAATCGGCTTTTCTGGATTCTTCACGCAAAGACAGCGGTTCCCTGTAAAGTGCATGTGCACGCACCAATGGTGGAAGTGGGCTTGCTAGCAGATGCTGGGCGAGGAGATGCCACTGAAGAAGTGCTTTGCTGCCTTGCATTGTTGGAGGTTGCTGACTCAGCCACTTGTCCCTGCATCCCACTGCTGGTGACTGTGCCTGCTGACTCAGCCACTTGTCCCTGCATCCCACTGTTGGTGACTGTGCCTGCTGACTCAGCAACTTGTCCCTGCATCGCACTGGTGACTGTGCCTGCTGACTCAGCCACTTGTCCCTGCATCCCTCTGGTGACTGTGCCTGCTGGTCCCTCAACTGCCTGCTTGACTGGAGCACTGGACTCTTCTGAAGTGTTGCTGACTGCTTCACCTGCTCGATCAGGCAGGCCTGTTGCCGTCTTGCCAGGCATTGTGTCTGTTGCTTCTTCGCTCTCAGCTTCTTGCTCTAGCTTTCCTGGAATGTCCTGTTCTCGCTCCTCAGCTACAAAGTGGATAAAGAACGTGGTTTGTTACTGACACACACAGACTTTGCATATGGTATTGAATGGGCAATATATGTGGTGCTCTTTTGTAGATGTGAAGAGTGCAGCTGCAGCCAAAGATGACTGCGCAGTCCCCTACATTCCTAATACATTCCTAAGATGCCTGCACTGTTGTTGCATGCTGGCAACAAAAGGTCAACAAAAAGGTCAACAGACACAGCTCACATGCAGATGCAAGTACCCATTCTGTCAAAGTTCAGAAACTAAGGTGGGGGTGCAAACATACCGGTGTCAAGCATGGTCTGTGCTGCATGCAGATGCAAATACACATTCTGTCAAAGCCCAGGAAAAAAGTATGGGGGTGCAAAGATACCAGTGTCAAGCATGGTCTGTGCTGCATGCAGGGCCTGCTTGAAGGTGGTAGTGGTTGCTTGCAGCTCGCTCTTCAGCAGCCGGTTGCTGCTTTGAAGCTCCCTGATCAGCCTATCAGCCTGCACCATACAACTTCTGATAAAAGAAAAGAAACAAAGGGTTTAGGGTTTAGGGTTTAGCCTGCACCACACAACATCTGATAAACCAAAAGAAACAAAAACTGTACGCTTTTCAGTGATCATAACGGAGCCTCCTGAGGCAGCAGCCGGGAACAACGTCTGAAAGAGTGATCTCACTTAAGACCTTGATTTTGCTCACAATCTCCATGCACGTGAATCATGATATAGCAAGGCAGACATGATATAGCAAGGCAGACATGATATAGCAAGGCTTTGGTCTTGAGAGCAAGCTAGGATCTGTGCAGCAGTATGTGTAGGCGTGTTTGACAACCAGACATGGTACAAGTGCTCAGCGTGTAGAAAGCCAGACTTGTGCCAGTGTGTCATGACCACCTGCAACTGAATCATGCAACGAATGCATTGACACCCTGCAATGATACCGGCAGAAGCTTTGTGCAACTGAAACATCAAGTCAGACAGAATTAGCAATTCCAACACCACTGCTACATGTCCATGACGAAGCAGATGACAAACACAGCTGCATGTTGATGCATGAGTTAAACCCTACCTGTGCTCGTACACTCTGGGACTGAGCGAGCTCCATTCTGACAGCGCGAGCTTCCTGGCGAGCTCGTCTTGCATCCTACATCACATCCACAATGTCACAGAATAGACCAGATTTCCTGAAAGCTGAGCTTTTATCAGCTGCATAGCATGACATTTCGCAATGATCATGGCATGAGTGGTTAGCGTCATATGTGCTGAAACATTCCAATGTATGCCTGATACACTGACTCATGTTTGCCAGGTTGAGCATCCTTGCATGGCCATAGCTGGCTGTTGCATTCTATGACAGAAGTGGGCTACCGTAAATGCTGCTGTGTATACAATTGTAATACCACAGTCAAGATACGCCTGAATTATGTTCAGCATTGCTGTAAAGTGTGCAAATTTGCACTTTGGTTGTAACTGTTTCAGTACCTCCTGTGCAGAAGCAAGCTCAATCCTGGAGCGCCTGAGCTCCCGTCTCTGGAGGCCAAGCTGGGCCTCGATGTCAGTGGCCCACGCCAGTAGCCTGCCAGCAACACGCAATATGTATAGAAAAGAAAAAGAAAAGAATAGACTACGCCTTTTGGCGTCAATTTTGTGAGAGGCCCAGCATTATACCGGGCTACCTAGGCTCAATATGTTTACCCAGTGTTTACACGTGTGATATGTGTTGAGCCAAAGCTAAGAATGTACTGCTGGACCAAGTAATGGGCATGTTGATGAGGTGACAATGACAGCCTCAGACATGCATACAGCAGGCATGCACAGACAGATGTGCAGTATCAAAACAAGACGCAGAGGGAAGATGCAGATGGCAGGCAGTGGACAGGCTGTGCAACTGCCATGCAGCCCACATTGCCTGACTTGTTAGTCAGTATCTGCTCCAGCTGGACTGTTTGCAATACCACTTGTGAAACAGCAAGGCAGAACATGTGCCTGCAGTCTACCAGGCATGATAGAGGATGCAACTGGCAGTTTGTTAGATTGAACGCTTACTTGCTTTCTCTGGTGCTGGACTTGCCCCCGGCCATGACAGCAGCTCCAGGCTGACCTTCCCAGTTGTCAAACACCTCAAGCTCTGGCTCATCCTGCAGCAAGGCAAAAGTTGCATCATGTCTGTGATCAAATTCTCAGTTTCAAGATCTGTCTGATTCTTTCGTATTTCTGAATTGATCACAAGAAAAAGAGCGATAAAAAACCCAGTAATAATCAGTTGGTCTGCACACCTGAAGTGTGTTCTCACAATATCACCACATTGATGGTCTAAGAGCTGTATGGTCAGGAAGTTGTCTGATGGTCTGGTCTAGGAATTGTACGAGCTGTGGTCTCCAACTGGCTTTTTGGCACAATGCAGCATAGCAACAGTGGTGATAATGACCACAAAGCAGCAGGCATCAGGTGCGTGTGACACATGTCAGACATGCATGCACTGCTCTGATCTGTAACAATCTGCTCACACAAGCTCGGCACAGGCTGAGCAGGTAGCACATATGAACAAATTGTCATATGTGCTACCTGTTCAGCTTGTGCCAAGCTTGTGTAAAGAAGCAGAGAACATACAAAATTGCAGAGCTGAGACGTCACAGCACAGCTGCAGCTATAATGGTATCTTCACAGCATCACTGCATGCAAATGTCATGAAAGCAGAGGGCATACTTGTTGGATGGCAAGGACAGAGTTATTGCCGCGCTGCCAGGTGAGGGCATGTGTGCCGCTGCTGTCCAGTACAACATATTTGTACTCGTACACACTCCCAGATGGCAGAGATATCTTTGCATGCCACCTGTCACCTTCTGTCCATCTCAGCTCAGGCCCATCTACCATGATCCAGGAGCCTGCATGATAACAAGTTTGCTTTCCAGCTCATGATGAGCTAGGTACGTGCGGGACAAGTCTTGTCTCTCCAAAGCAGTCTGTCTGCATGCGGTGATGCATAGGTTGTTCATGGCTGAACACTCAGATGAGCGTATGCTGGGATTTGTGATGTACTCAATGCGCACATATGATGCAGTACGATTACTCAGTGGGAATCAGAATGGACTATGTGATTGTCTGGGTAAGTCATGACTGCCCTGGAGGCAGCTTGATTGGAAAAATGGATGCATGCTGTTTGCAGGAGAAATGCAGCTCAAGCTTGTATGCTCTAACTTGCCATTGAAGGAGAAAGTCAATGCTGCTACAGCTTGAAAATTATGAATGCATGAGTGTGCATGCGCATTTGTGCGTACCTAGGTTTTTATGTGATCGTACCTAGGTTTTTATGTGATCCTACAACCCTAAGCCTTTGTCCAAACTCTGCATGAAATGTCAACCAAAACTGCACAGTGGCCACTGCATTTGTGCCCTGCTGGCCCTCCGCAAAGTCAGCATGTCGCACTGGTGCTGCTGAGGTTGCTGATGCATATGGCTTCTGCTGGATGGCTGAGAGGGGTTGCAGGGATGCCCTGGGCCGCTGGGCAGCATCTTGTGGTGGGAAGGCAGGTGACTGAGTCTGTGCTGCTGGTGTTGCATCAGACTGGGGCGACTGTTGTGGAGATGGGGACTGCTTGCTTGACGATGAACTTGACGCTTTGCCAGGATCACTAGATAGCTGACGCACTGGTCTGTCTCTTTGTCTGTGACTAAGACCTGGTGAAGGCCGGGGAGTCTCGGCTATGGACCCAGAACCAGACTGCTTGTTGGTGGAAGTTTCTGCGCCTTGGACATGCGATGCAGGAGGTCCTGCAATAGCAGTACTGCACCAGATGCACGGGCCCTTGCATGCAAAAGCTTTGATCGCGTGACGTACCTGCTTCTTGTGGTTGCTGCTTCAGAGCTTTCAAGCGCTGGTACGCGGGATTTGTTTGAAGGCGATTGGTATATGGTTTGGCAGACGCTTCTTGCGGCGAAGTTTCTCCGGATGAAGCACGAACTATGGCGCCACGTCTTACGCTGCCATAACACAAAGGATGGGGCCGCCATATTGCACTCACGCTGAACTTGTTGACAAAGCAGCATCGCGTATTGACACCGGCGGACGTGCTTCGGATCCCCGCAAGACCGTGCATGTCACAACGAGGGATGCAAGTTGTCCTGTTGTTCACGCCAAGTTTTTTGGTGGAGCAGCATACGGCTGATACATCGTGAATGCTGACGCGCTCTTGCGTGCAGGTTTGCACACATGCAGAGTCGTGCAGCGATCAGAGCTGGATCATACAGCTCAAAATTGTAGCCCAGTTACAGGGCCTCTGTGATTTTGAGACCAGGGCGAGTCCAGATAGCCCTTACGTTGTCAGGGCGACTCGAGCTTTCGATTGCTGTGTGGGCTGCTTGTCGCGCTTCACCATTGTCATACGACGCGGTGTGCAAAGCAAATTTCCTGGGGACGCTAAAGGCAGAGATCACAGCGCGTTGCGCACAAATCGTTCCATTGCCCTTCCACTTTGCCACCCACTCTGTTTCAGGACTGCGGCAACTTGGCCTGCACTGCAGAAGTTTTGCGTGTATGACCGACGACCCCGTGTGTAGCACAAGTGGGCGTTCGGAACCTGCAAGATTCAACGGAGGTGCCACCACAGGTTCACTTTCAGTCGGTCGCAAGTTGCAGCCTAAGCGGTTTGTGCGACAGCAGGTGTGCGCTGCTATTTTCTCGACGAATCACTGCCCCTGTTAAGCGACCTGAGAAGAGCGGTGCTGCAGATTCCGGACGACGTGTTATTGAACGAAGATTTAAATAGTGCAATAGCGGTATTGCCTGCCAACTACAGCTTTGAGGTACCAAACGCCATGGCTCTCGAACACCCGGAACCTGCTTGCAAGCAAACATACCATTCTGCTGTCGGAGGTGATTAATGCAGTCACAACTTTGTGTGGTCTTACTGTCGTGTCTTTGCAAGGTACATAAGACAGTATGGAGACTGAAACAAGCCAAAGCCAAGCGTGTGGCAATCCAGTTTCCTGAGGGACTCTTGATGTATTCCTGCATTATTGCAGACATCCTAGAAAGGTACACAGAAACTCCCTTGCTGCATGCATGCTCAAACAGCAAGGTGCTACACACTCCCTCTTACCTGCACCAAACAGGCAGGGCTGCATGTGTGCATACATAGGCCGTCGCAGCAGACTTCTTGGCTTTGCTTTTAGCTTGCACACATGCCCATCCACTCCTACAGGCAGTTTTGTATATCTCACACACTCACACATGCAGCGCTTTGCTGCATTGCAGACAATGCATCATGACCCCCTGCATCTGGACTATCCCAGTGCACCCTCCAGGACTTGATGCCAGCTATACATGACACAACCACTTGTGTGCAGTTTTGCAGATGTAGAGCATTGCTTCATCCTGGGCGATGTAACCTACGGAGCTTGTTGCATAGATGACTTCAGTGCAGCGGCTCTGGGTGCAGACTTCCTTGTACACTATGGTCATAGTTGCCTTGTGCCTGTGGACGTCACCAAAGTCCCTTGCATGTACATCTTTGTAGACATCAAGATTGACACCGACCATCTCATCGAAAGCATCAGGTGAGGTCACAATCCAGTCATGGCTCCATCACTACTGTGCTGGATAAGACATGCCATGCATAACAAGGAATGGAATGCAATGGCTATGAAAGAGCAGCTGACATGTGCTGGAAGGATTTCTAACATCCTCCCAGCACAACAAAGATGGATGAAAGGGTGTGCTGCTTGTTCTGCCAAGATGCCTGCCACCTTGCACCCATTGTTTAGCATGTCTGCAGTCTGGTCATGATCTGTGCTGTGCTGAACCAGAGCAGAAGTTTGATTGCAGGGAAATGTCATCTCTTGTGGTCATGATCAGCATGTCAATGCCCTGCACACGGTGTCCATGTCCATTGCACAACAAGTGATTGTTTTTTGCAGGTTCAACTTTGCGGCCAACAGCAATCTCATACTGGCAGGCACCATCCAATTTGCTTCCAGTATCCAGCTTGCAAAGCAGCAGCTGGCTTCAGACTTTCCATCTCTTGTCATTCCTCAAAGCAAACCCTTGTCCCCAGGTCAGCCGCATGCAATCTCACCGACAGGCTCCCCTCTTGTTTGTGTGACATGATCATCTATTGTAAGAGTGATTCTGATCTGCACATGTGACCAAGTAGATGATCACACAGCAATTCTGTTGTCAACAACAATGCTGTCAGTGCGTCTGTTTCATCGACCAGGTCTTTGGCTATTGTGAGGCTAACTAGTTACACATGTCATGCCATACAAGGCAATGTACTACACTACCACACAGCAATGTCAGTGCCTGCCATGGACCGGGCACAGGACAAAGATTGTATGATCAGATCGGTGGGATTGCATTATCAGATCTCTGGGACCATGTGAATGGATCAACAAACATGTGGATGGATCCCCAAACTTGTATGAACGGATCCCAGGGTTTGTGCAACTGGAGGACAACTTCGATTTGTGCATGTAATGCAGGTGAGGTGTTAGGCTGCACGGCCCCAGTCATTGCACAGTCTGCTGATGCAATTGTCTTTGTTGCTGATGGACGCTTTCATTTGGAAGCTATCATGATTGCCAACCCAGACATCCCAGCCTTCAGGTGTGACCCCTCCCTTCTTCTTCTTCTTCTTCTTCTTCTTCATCTTCTTCATTGTGAACTACCCTCACCATCTCCTTGTCTTCCATCTTCGGTTTTGCTTTTTCTTCTTCTTCTGCTTCTTCTTCTTCCGCTCGATTTCCTCCTTCTCCTAGATTTCTGCTTCATTGGTTGTCCACTGCCAAAGTAGACACTGCAGGTGATGCGTCCTGCTGACCTGGCAATCATACACAGGGTTCATTTTTGGCAACTGTCTCAGGCCCAGATGCTCTTGTCTCAGCATTGTATGCTGAACAGCCACGCTCATGGTGTGTTGCAAGATGATTCAAATGTAATCATGCAATCCATTTGTTACTGCCATATCCTTGTTTGACGTTTATCCCAAAGCAAGCACACCTGAACAGTGCAAGCTAACTTGGCCTGAAAGTGCAGTAATGCAAATCAATTATGCAACTGTGTTTGTCACAAGGGTTGGGTTGCAGGTATGACCCATATGGGAGGGTGCTGACTGAAGAGCACTATGACCATAAGGGCATGCGGCAGGCACGCCGAAAGGCAATTGAGACGGCCCGAAAGGCAAAGCAGTTTGGGTTGATACTGGGCACCCTGGGGAGACAGGGCAACCCCAGGATTCTGGATCACCTTCAGGGCATCATGAGGCAGAAGGACATCAACTTCACTGTGGTATGCTTCTCACATCCTGGGCAGCTCGGTATAATACTTGGCTTCTCATTAAATTGCCGCCGAAAGGCGTAGTCTTTTCTTTTCTTTTCTTTTCTTTTCTTTTCTTTTCTTTTCTTTTCTTTTCTTTTCTTTTCTTTTCTTTTCTTTTCTTTTCTTCTCTTCTCTTCTCTTCTCTTTTCTATGCTTCTCACATGCTTGCTGGTTCTCTGGCATGGCAGTTTTGCAGCTGTTCTCCCTATTGTGAAGATGGCCAGGCAGAAGACATCGTGATCTCTTTACATCAGGATGTCTTCTGCTCTAACTGATTCGCAAGGAGCTTTCACAGCACTGCCTTAATAGCTTGTGCACAGTATTTGTCTGCAATCTGCAGCACGTTACATAGTACAGTGACACTGTTCTTCTTCACCCTCAGCTCAGCTAGACACTAGGAACAGGGAGGCTGCTTAAGCTATGTCCCGACCTAGGTGTTCCTTTGGGTCCTGACCCTAGCTGAGCTGTGCTGTCTGATCCAAAGCGGTTGCCTAATCGCAGCAGTGTCAGCTGTTGAGACAGCTGCCGCTCACTGTGTCTGGCTGTCAGCCTAAGTCCATATAGCATGTACAGCAACAGCTCAGTCTATGCCGAGATATGCTGTGAGAAGCCATGGATGTCATAGCTGGTACATCTGTCAGCACACTCTGCTTTACATAGTGCAGACATGTTTAGGGTTCAGAGTTTAGACCTGAAGTTTCAAAGCCTAGAACTGAAAGATATCCTGATGCAAAGAGCCCATGAGGGAATGACTCGCAGGCCTGCAGGCTCTGTCTCTACTGAGTCATCTCATCAACTGCCTGACACCACATGACATGCACTGTAGCTTGTGGGTGACTACACGCACCAGCACATACCTAGCTCATTGAGAGTCAGAAGCGTAAACTCTATTCATTCTTGACATAATTGTTATTACTTGTCTTGTTACAACCATCATCATGATCTATTACTGTTATCACTACTTCTTTCACTAGCAGCATGATTGCTGCCGCTGCTGCTGCTGCTGCTGCTGCTGCTGCTGACCTGCAGAGGCCTGCACAGTGCATGCTGGTGTTGCAGGTGCTTCTGTCAGAGGTTGCTCCTTGGAAGCTGGACATGATGAGCAATGTGGATGCCTGGATACAAATTGCTTGCCCCAGGCTGTCCATTGACTGGGGGGAAGGCTTCCACAAGCCTACTTTGACATCATACGAGGTGGGCAGTATGACGCTGCTCAGTGCATGTAGAAACACACTCTAACACCATATGAGGTGGGCAGTATGACGCTGCTCAGTGCATGTAGAAACACACTCTGACACCATATGAGGTGGGCAGTATGACGCTGCTTAGTGCATGTAGAAACTTGTTTTCATTGGCCCCAGGCAACTCTGAGTTTAGCTTCTCCATCTTTCAACAGAAGTTTCTGGAACAAGCCTACTTTGACACCATACGAGGTGGGCAGTAGCAAGCTGCTTAGTGCCCGTAGCTACACACTTTTACTGTCCTCAGGCATTTCTGCATTCATGCTTCCACAAGCCTACTTTGACACCATACGAGGTGGGCAAAAGGCAGCTGCTCAGTGCATGTAGAAACGCAATTTCATTATCTTCAGGCAATTCTGAATTCAGCTTTTCCGCTGTTAAACGTACTGTTTTGGGGGGGAAATAGCTGTTTCAGGGTTGAAAATAGCTGTTTCAGGGTTGAAAAGAGTGATCCATCTGCAGTGTAGTTATAGGTTTTTGCAATGATTTTTGATATGCCTTCATGTTATGCACCTGCTTGATGGAGTGGTACAGCTCCCTGTGCCTCTGTGCCATTTGCCTGAATTTTAAGCATCAGCACATGCAGGGTTGGGCATTACATGCATGATCAAGCGTTGTGTCCTGAATGGATGTCACATGCACGGTCAATTGTTGGATCGTGCATGCATGACACATCCTGGATGGCAACAAGTGTAATGGCAGTTCATGCGTGCTGGATGTCATCTCTTAGTCTGGCAGGTATGCGCAACAATGCTAGTGTCAGAAGGCAGGTGTGCTTTGTGTTTGTGCACGTATCCTTTTCCGATGTGTGTTGTATGCTTGCAGGCCATGATTGCATTGGATCAAGTGCCAGGCTGGTGGCAGGTTGAGGAAGACAGTAAAGAAAACTATCCCATGGACTATTATGCAAAAGATGGAGGCATATGGAACAGCACATGGCAGCAGAAAAACGTTAGGGCAAAAGTAAAGGCATGAAGCCATTGACGGTGAAGTCCTACTAGATTGAACATAATGATCTGATCGTAGCATCTGATCACAGAAGCATTTGTGCTTGAGCTTGTGACCGGCCGTCAGGACTGTAGTCAGCAGCAGATGCTGAGAATGTTTCTCAACAGCTTCTCACTTTACTGCCCGTGATAGCAGTCATTCATGCTGATCAATGCGTCGTGCAGCCATCGTGTCGAGAGTATTGATCAGGCATCTTATCAGGATCCGCAGATCAATGTATCAGAGGGACTGTTGGGGAAGCATAAGTACTATTTAGTTTGCTCATAGGAGCACCATCAATCATCATGATGTCATCAATTCCATACAGTAAGTGTATGATGCTTTCAATGCCATTTGGAAGATCAGTGAAGTGCAACTTATGTCATCAGCACTGATGTCGATTGAGTATTAGTGCGACTGTACAGATGTGCAAAAAGGCACTGGAGAGCCTCACTCGTGAATCAAGACTCGATCAAAAACTCAGTTACAAGATTTACCTTTTGCAGTAAGTAAGGATCATATCATACTTGGCATAATTTAATACAAAAAGCAAAATCAGCTTCTGGATCACGAATTGTTGGTCCAATAGGCCCAGGCAAGACCTGCTGTGAAGCTGGCTTCAGGCCAAAAGACTAGCAGCAACAGATAAACACTGTAGCCTCAGCAACAACAAAGCAATTCAAGAAACACAGGATGACTGTTGCTTGAATTTGACTTCTCACTATAACTTGTCAAAACACAACAAGCGGCTTGCACACATTCTTCAGCACAGCTGGTTAGTTCATTTGTTTGGACACCATCTCAGCTACTTAACAGGCCTGGTTGACAAACAAACACACACTCTCACAGTAACATCAAGTGAACGATCTAACCAGCAATGATGGACTGGTTTTGCGCTGCTACATCAAACCCAACCTCAATCTCTGGCTCAGGGGATGAGCCAGGAGATGAAGAAGATGGAGAGCTGACTGGCGATGATGAGAATTCGAGCTGACTGGCACTGCTGCTAATGCCAGTGCTGCCTCCAGAAGGTGTCAGGTAGTCGGTGGTTGTTCCTGACGATGAGTTTGTGGCTGGGGACTCCTCAGGTGTGGCCTCTTCAGGTGCTGGAGCTTCCTCTGGTGATCCTTCCTCTGCTGAGGACTCTTCAGGAGTTGCCTCAGAAGTAGCGATGACCTCAGGGGGCTGGTAGAACCAGATGTCTCTGATGACTGGACCATTGATTGCCTTGTCCTCTGTGTTGAAGGAGGCATCTGCTAGTGGGACATAGACCGTGGATCTGAGGGGTGCTAAAGTCAGAGATTCGAAGCCAACATCCTCTTCGATGCAGTCATACACCACTGTGAACTCTACAGCGTAGTTGGTGCCTGACACAACCTGCAAGGCACAGGGAAGGAGTCAGGCATTGACACTGCAGCTGAGAGCAATAAATCTGGTGCCAGGTGACTACGTAAGATAAAGAATACAACGTCAGAGTATCAGCAGGAGCTGATGCGACAATCAAGGTTAAAAGCTGCAGCTACAAAGCAACTAACGAAACAAGCAGGGTGAGCTCTTGCAAATCGATATAGTAGATATTTGTACCTGAGAACAGGCGTTGGTCAAGTTGGAGTAGTCGACTTCGATATACGTGCAGTCGGTAAGGTTGGCAGTGGCCGAATAGAAGTAGTTGAAGACCTCATTGACGATGTAATAAAGGTCTTCGTCGTTCTGAGCATCATCCAGATCAAGCGTGCTATAACCCCCGGTAAGTCCCGAAGTGCCGTCACACGGGAAGGATGGCAAAGTCATGTTGGTGAAATTCTGCGCATTCTGGGCAATGACTGTGAGGTTAGCGAACGGCGTGCTGGCTGTCAAATTTTGAGCGTATGCAGTGCAGCTCAAACCTAGCAGACACAGCACAGGTAACAAAATGCGGAGTGACGACATGCTGCCTTTGAGCGACGTTGTTGAGCGACAAGTCCTTCGGTCAGAAATGCTCGCTATATGCGTGAAGCAAGACCACAGCGCGCCGTGTCACGAAAGTCTGGCTTGTCACACTTTCAAGCTGGCCGCGGACTGTGCCAGGTGGCGGCATGCAAGGGGAAAGAGTGATTTACGTAAGTCATTTTGGAAGTTTCGGATTACCTTCGATTCCTGGTTGACGAAATTTGACTTTTGAAGGAAGCTAGCCCAAAGAGCCCTGCGCCCTACCCAAAACGCCCTTGGAAGCTCTTTTAGATTTGCAGCAAATGCAACCAGCGCAGTCGAAGGTGATGTCGGTCTGCCAGACCAGCTGCGTTGCACTTGCAACGCGTCATGGTATCAGACCAAGGACAAACGTCTGCCGCTGTCACAGCAGCTGCCTTGTTGCTCGGAATAAAAGACGTAAGCTGCTTCAGTGAATACAACGGCAATGTTTTCGTGCTGTGTTCTTGCTCTTACTTATCATCGTAGTGTGCGCAGGTCAGCAATGTGGATGTCTTTGGCATCTGCTCCGAGATGGCGCAAGGCCGTGTTCTACCCGCTGGCTGGACGAGTGGCTATGACAATCAGAACAGGCAGTACTTTGTAGATGAGGTGTTACAGCTGCTCGCTCCAACGTGCCACTCAGCCCATTCCATGGCCCGTCAAACCCCGCTGTATGCAGGTCAAGCGGGAGAGTACATGGCAGCATCCGCTGCTGCCATACTATCGCGGAGCTGTGTACATGGCCTTGGGCGGCAAGGCAGCTGTGGCAAAAGCTGAAGCCACCAAGCCATGCACAGATGCAGAGGTTTGGCTTGTATAATCTGCCTGCTTTCAAGACCACAGCCGCCTTGACTGCCAATTCAGTCTGCACAACTTGCCATAAATGAACCTGTGGCAAGTTGAGCAGCGTTGTATTCCTGCATTGCCTTTGCCACAAAAAAAGCAGATCTGCTGTCTTTGGCATGCAATCCTCCGCACAGTATGCTGAAATGGTCTTTGGCATGAGCAGTACACACCTTGCATCATGGCCCCTGACCAGTCTTTGCAGAACTTCAGTATCTTCAGGGTAACATCAATCTGATGCTAGAAAAGCAAAGAAATCAAAAGAAAAGCCTGCGCCTTTTGGCGACCATCCAATGAGCAGCCCAGTATTAAACGAGGCTGCCCAGGTACCTGATGCTACACTTGATGTAGGTACGTGACATGGCGGAGTATTTGGGAATCAACATGGACACAGAAACAGACTTATTAGATGTAGCCCGAATGGCAGTGGCGGTGCCCACCCCTCCTGGATGGCAGCAGCTGGACAATGCTGATGGCTTTGCTGTGTTCAGGTATGCCTGACCTGCATTCAGGTCAGCTGCATACTTTTTGGTGTTCAGGGTAGCACTGGTTTCAAATCCTGATGGCTTTGCTGTGTTCAGGTATGCTTGACCTACATTCGGGTCAGCTGCAAACTTTGTGGTGTTCAGGGTAGCGCTGGGTTCAACCTTACTACTAGAGTCATCTCATTCAGCCAGGGTGTTGACTACATGATGCTGGTGACATTGCCACGCTTAGCTTTGGAATGTTCGCGCGCATTGCTGTGAGCGTACTAGCTGCTTGTCTACAGCTTGGGATGGTGCTGCAAAGGTCTAGGATGCTTTTGCATTATCAGCTGCATGCAATACACTGGTGCAAGCGCAAGCAAAATCAATTGCGGCAATGGCTGTATGCGAGATTTGGCTTGCTGTAGTGTCAACTCAGGCATCGCCGGCATTCCATCTAGTTCATAAGACCACCAAACAGCTTGTTGCATGCATAAAAATATAGCAAATGCAAGGAAAATCACTCCTTCTGCAAGGATTGTCGGACTGTGCAAAGCTGATATGCCAGCACAGTCACGTCCGTTGGGCAGTGCCCAGACAAAAGATGTAAACAGTCATGCACAAGCAGTACTTGTTAGTAATCGAATAAATGCATGATCTAGCAACAATAGCTGAGAAGTAAATGCTGAGATCTTACTGCCTTTGTACCATGCCCGCAACTTTGACAGAATCGCCTTGATGCACAAACCAAATCGCTGGCCAAGGGCTTGACTCAGTGCATATGTGCAGGAACCTGGAAACTGGACAGGAACAAGAGGCTCATCCCTTGGATGAGTACTTCGCAGAGCTCATCAGGTGAGGCTCTCCTGCACCATTATGATTAATAATCATACTGTTTTTTCGGTTCATGCAAGGGCAAAAATGGTCTCCAAAGCAGTCTGTACGACTGTTTGTGTTTTGTGTAGCTCTGGTTAGCTGCCCTCAGTGCAAGACCTGCCTGACAATGTCAAGCTTTCTGTTGCAACTTTCCAGGGTTCAAAACTTAAGCCCTACACCCAAGTGCTGCATGCTTTGTTTAGACGTTGTCTGTGCGTTGCAACCTGGGCATGATGCGTCTAAGACAAATTTCTGGCTGCATCCCTGGTTGACCCCAAGAACTACTGTTATGAAAGGTGGTTTGGTAACAGCATCACATGTGTGTGACTGATGCCACATCATTAGTCCATCCTATGGCAGCAGCCATGCATGATGACTAGTAACAACAGTGTGAGTGTACTTGTAGTAAAAGCATTAATCACGACATCAAAGGAGCAAAACCATGACATGAAAATTCAAAGTGCATGACAGGAGAAGGCGTCTTGCTCACAAGCCTGAAGGAGCCGCGTCCACCTCTGCTGTAGACAGTAGGCAAGCCAGCAGAGCAGCGTCTACCTTGGTAGTAGACAGCAGGCAAGCCAGCAGAGCAGCGTCCACCTCAGTAGTGGACAGCAAACAAGCAGGCAGAGCAGCAGTGCAGAGAGGTGCAGCCAAGAGACAGCAGTCAGCCAAACCCAAAGGCAGCAGCAAACCCCGTCCTGTGGAGAATTCCGAAAGCAAGGCCAGTAGTAACAGCAGTGATGTTGACGAAGATGGCAACAGTGCTGATGATGCAAGCAGCGGAGAAGAAGAGGAAGGCAAGGAAGCAGAGGAAGAGGAGGACAGCAGTCAAGATAGCTCTGCAGAGGGAAGCAGGGGGCAAAAGCAGGAGTCCCCTGCTTGGCAAAGACGCTTGTCTAGTCAGCAGGAAGATGATGACAGCAAAGATGAGGATGAGTCAGCTGTAGTAAGCAGACCTTCACAACTGCAGCAGCAGCTGCCACAGCCTAGCATGACAGGCTTTGCAGCAGTTGCTGCAGCAGGTGATGACTCGGTCCTGGCGACGCAGCAGATGAGTCAGCAGCACACTGAGCACATGCATGTGGCAGTGCGAGCTCGTCCAGTCCCCTCTGGTTCTTCTTCTTCATGCTGGACCGTAGACCCTAGCACAGCCGTTGTTACCCTAAACGCCAGTCACACGGCTGCCAAGCGTAAGCAGGCTCAACATGGCCAAGGCGTGTTACGCAGCAGTAACAGTAATGGTAGTTACCTGGATGGAGGACTGTCCAGGGGGCTGCTGGGTTCAGCCCCCAGTACTCCCAACGTTTGGGATCCCAGCAGCACGTCAGGGACCAGCATGGGGTACAAGTTCGACCAGGTTCTAAATGAGGATGCTGAAACAGCTGCCGTGTATGCAAGCTGCATTCAGAGTCTGGTACAGTCAGCATTGGAGGGCATCAATGGTACTGTGCTGGCTTATGGTAAGACTCTGGACAGACACAGTAAGCTTGCCTTGTGGAACGTCACCGCATTTCCCATGTGTATCAGATGTTGCAGTCAGCAATCAGCAACCAGCTTGAGCATGGTAGACTGCCTCTGAACCACAAGTGGCTTCTGCTAGCTGCCTGCAGCAGCATGGCCAACTGCTGAAACACAGGCAAGTGTTATGAGCAAACATTTCACACTTGCAAGCCTTGCAGCAGGGATATGCATGCGTCTGTGTCTGGGCAGCCCGGTATAATACTTGGCTTCTCATTGAAACTGACGCCAAAAGGCGTAGTCTTTTCTTTTCTTTTCTTCTCTTTTCCATTTGTCTGTGCATGTGATGGTACATTTGCGCTGTGATGACTCTATGACATGATGCGGAAGTTGACTCCATGGTGAGGCTTCATCCGTGTGCAGGACAGACGGGCAGTGGCAAGACTCATACCATCATGGGAGAGAGGCATGAGGCTGGGGCCATTGCTCTGGCCATCGATGACATATTCGCCACCACAGCAGCGGCCCCATCTGACCAGTTTGCGTTCAGGGTAACATCGTAGTATCTCAGTAACTGTTGTCCTAACCTCAATTGCAAACCCTGAGCCCAGAAAACCACAGCAGCGGCCCCAGCCGACCAGTTTGCGTTCAGGGTATTATTCCTGTAACCTAACTGTCACCCTATCCCAGATGACAAACCCTAAAGCCAACCACTCCTGCAGTGGCCCCAGCCGACCAGTTTGCGTTCAGGGTAACAATGACAGTGTTTCCGCAAATTTTATCCTAATCCTGAGTTTTTAAAACTTAACCCCAAAACCCCACAGCAGCGCCCCAGCCGATCAGTTTGCGTTCAGGGTAGGAACAATAGTGTTTCATTTCTGTAACCCTGACTATTACCCTAAACCCAAATGACAAACTCTAAAGTCAACCACTACAGCAACAGCCCCAGCCGACCAGTTTGCATTCAGGGTAACAACGACAGCATTTCAGTGAATTTTGTCATAATCCTGAATTCCCACCCTGAACCCAAAACACCACAGCAGCAGCCCCAGCCAACCAGTTTGCATTCAGGGTAAAAACAATAGTGTGTACGTAACTATGATCCTACCCCTAGGTCCCAAACCCTGAACCCAAAACACCACAGCAGCGGCCCCAGCTGACCAGTTTGCGTTCAGGGTAGGAACAATAGTGTTTTATTTCTGTAACCCTGACTATTACCCTAAACCCAAATGACAAACTCTAAAGTCAACCACTGCAGCAGTGGCCCCAGCTGACCAGTTTGCGTTCAGGGTAACAACCATAGTATTTCAGTAATTTTTGTCCAGACCTGCATTTCAAACCCTAAACCCAAAACACCACAGCAGCAGCCCCAGCCAACTTGTTTGCATTCAGGGTAAACCCGATAGTGTTTCCGTACCTCTTATCCTAGCCCTAGGTTCCAAACCCTAAACTCAAAGCACCATAAACACGGCTCCAGCTGATCTGTTGCATTCAGAGTAGGTGGTGCAAACTGTTGTACAGAGCAATTGTGATGGTTGTGTGTGATGTATGTTTGTGATGAGTATGCGTGTGTGTGATTCGTGTTTGTGATTAGTCGTGAGAGTCATAAGATGTTACAGCAGTCCAAAGATCGCGTGCCACTGAGCGTGACAATTTGGCTGAGCAGTCATTGCAGATTGTGTGATGGTACGTGCCAATCTGTTGGTCTGTCTGGAATTTGCCAGCACGATGAGTCATGCCTGATTCGGCCTTGTTCATGGAAATGGAGTTTGCAGAATCCTTTGTTCTTGCTCACTGGCTGCAGCTCATGTAAGTGTGCTTCACACATGATCACATGCATCTCTTTTGAGAAGAAGAAGATGCAGATTTCTGGTGCAGGTTGACATGGTTGAGATCTACAATGAGGAACTACGGGACCTGCTGGCACCTGTCAACGCCAAGCAGAAGAAGCAGCAAAGCCTGCAGATCAAGGTGTGGCCCCATGAAACCCTCACAATATATACACTTTCTATATCTATGCATGCCGAACTGACTACTGACCTTACGAAGCGCTCTGCATTATGTCAGGATACGTTCAGTGCACCACAATGCAAAAAGTCAAGCAGCTTCAATGTCCAATCTCATCCCAGTTGCTGCCAGTCATGATGTAAGGTTCTGCCCCATGAGAGCAGTGCAAGCTCTGGATCCTGCATAGGCAGCTAGTTTTGCACATGGAACATTTAGACAAGGTGAATTGTGACAGTAGCACTACATGTCCATTGTGTGCGTCTTCAAATGATTCCAGACTGAGATAATGATGTGCCACTACTGCTGGCCACATACAGGAAGGTCCCATGCTATATAAACCCTTAACCTATCCTGAACACACCCTAAACCCTAAAATGACGTTGCATTCCTGCTGGCCACATGCAAGAAGATTCCATGCTATATAAACCCTAGACCCTTCCTAAATAAACCGTAAACCCTAAAATGACGTTGCATTCCTGCTGGCCACCTGCAGGAAGATCCCATGCTTGGAGTCAGAGTCAGTGGTGCATATGAGGAACTGGTTTCAGAGCCAGCTCGCATGAAGCAGCTCTTTCAGAGAGGCAACAGCCGCCGCCAGACCAGCAGCCATCGCATGAACGCTGTCAGCAGCAGATCACATGCGATCTTCCAGATCATGATCGAGCGCCGGCGCAGCACATCTTCTTCAGTGCATGTCTCCACTCTGAATTTCGTTGATCTAGCAGGATCAGAACGGATTGAGAAATCTGGCAATGATTTCGAGGCGCTACGCACTAAGGAGGCGACAAACATCAATGTGAGCTTGCTCATGCTGGGCAACGTGATTTCAAAGCTGGCAGAGCGCAGCGTGCGCAGCATGGCAAGCTCAAATCGTGCTGGCAGCCCAGCACGCGCAGCACTGAGCAGTCCTGACCATATCCCTTACAGGAACTCAAAGCTGACTCGGCTGCTGCAGCCCAGTTTGGGCGGGAATGCACGCACTGCTATCATTGCTACAATCAATCCATCTGCAGATCAAATGGATGAAACGTCTCACACACTGAGGTATCCCTTGCTCACACTGTCGTGCACACTTCATGATGTACTGATGCTCCTTATGGTCTTTTCAGACACTACACATCACACAGTCATCTGCTCACATACAGCTGACACCTATTGGCTAGCCTGCGTTTCTCATTTGGTTTCAGATTCAAACCCTGATCACAGCAATACTGTCTGCAACAAAGCTGGTGGGAAATGACAATGACCAAAGTTGATCTAAGTCCTGTCAGGCATTGGCTCAGCGCAACATTCCTCACGAGGTGAACTACACTCTGTCCATGAGCTGTTGCTGTCTGTTTTGCGCATCTCTGTAAGGTCTACCAATCGGGCAATTTTGACAAATTGACGCATTGTAAGCAGTGCAGTATGTGCCTGTGCAGGTTGGCTTCCAGAGCAATGGCGGTGACCAACAGGGTGTCAGCTAACGAGGTGATGACTGATGGGGACCTGGCCAAGCAGTACCAGTCACAGCTGAACCAGCTGCGGCATCACCTGAGCCGGCGGGAATCTGGAGAGGAGCAATCAGTTGCTGTGGTCTCCCTCAAGCAGCAGGTCGAAAACCTTTTGGCTGAATCTGAACGCGGAACCTAATGCTGAATGCTGAACGTACATGCTGAATCTAAGTGCTGAATCTATATCTGTTGATGCTGCTCCTTCATTGTGAACCGTGCGGAATCATGCTTATGCATGCTTACCGAAGCTTTGTCCATGCTTAGCCATGCTTTGAAGTGGTGGTGTCTGTCATGCAGAGCAACAGCCATGAGAGCAATCATGCAGGTCTCAGAATCTGCTGCAGCATGAGTGTCGCATGCAGTGTCCCATGCAGAGCCGCATAACAGGGGGGTTGCTGGAGGCTGATGGGGGTCATGCATGACAGTGCTTAGCGCTTGGTGAAGTTTGCTTCACCAACCAAGCACAGACGGAGCTGTTCACACTGGGTTTCACAACGGCAGTGACTGCTGTACAAACCATGGTTGCATGTCTGCCGACAAAAGCTGTGTTGTGGTGTGGTACAGGTGCAGAGACTGGAGGACCAGAATCTGGCTCTAGCACTGCAGTTGGAAACGGCAACAGGGCGCCCCGCCTCTGACTGGGGCTCCATCCCTGCTACCCCCTCCGGCCTCAGCCTGCCTAATCAGGCAAGTGCACATTGTCAGGGGGTGTTCCTGTTCTGGTCCCATCTGGTTGCACTTGATGCATTCACACAGGGGCTGTCAGGTGTTTGGATGTACTCGTGACATCTGATTGCAGCCATTGGCACGCAAATAAAATGCTGAATTCACACCTGCTGAAATACTGCAATATGCAAATGCCTGCAGGCATCCTATGTCTGCACAGCAAGCACTGCATCTTCATCATGGCGCTGTTTGTTTTTTTCTCATACTGATTGCACACTGATCCCCTTCTAACTGCCAGAACTGCTGTCACCACATCAAAGCTTAAAGGTAAACGATAAGGTCAAAAGGGACTAATAAAAACCGGATCTTATCTTTTTGTTCTCCTGTAACTCTTGATGCTGTGATGGCCATTGTGTATTGTCTGCTGACTCCCCTGACGAGTCCTAAAGACAGGAAATGTACTTTGATTGACATTGATTGTTTGGCTGACATCATCTACAAAGCTAATGACCCTGCGTCATCGCACCTTGCCAAAGCAAGCAGCAAACTCAACACGTTCAAATTGGTCTGGCCAACCAAGGGGCCAATATGAGCCAATGAAGCACCTGTTCGTTGAGCTACCTGCAGGCTTGATTTCAAATGTGCAGGAAAGAGGTTCTGACTATCGCTGCAGACAGCATTTTTTGAGTAAGAAAGGAAGTAGGGTTTAATCTCTTTCTGTAAGAAACATAGTAGGAATTGATCTTGTCCTGTTAGAAACGAATGAGGGTTTCATCTTGTTCTGTAAGAAATGAAGTATATTGATGCTGCAGTTTGCTAAGGCAAGCCGGAGGCCCACATCTGCAGAGCAAGCACTGAAGCTGATCGCGCGCACCACCGCCTTGAACCGCCCCACGCTGCCCTCTGTGCATCCCTCTGCCCCTTCAGGGGCCTCCAGCAGCAGCCCTCTGGGCCCATCCCACTCCTTCAGTGGTAAATCCGCTTACCCTGCATGGCATTGTCTTCTTTTCCATCTCTTGCTTCTTCTTCTTCTGGGTTGAGGGGCAAGCTGCAGCGACCCAAGGGAGGCACCCTAATGCTTCATTTCTGGCTTTTTTTGCTTGTAGTATATGCTCGCTTTTCGCCAGTCAGCAGTTGCCAGCAGAGAACCTCACAAGCTGAAACTCCAGTCTCACAAGCTGTCTTCTGTATGTCTCATTCTTTGCTCTATCGTGGTTGGCCACACACAGTATCTGTTCAAATTTCTTTTGAATATGCGGTCGTGTCCACCAAAGCTGTGGTGCCTGAGCGTTTGAAACACCTCATGCAGGATGTTGTTGACCTGGTGAGTTGAAGACAAGAGCTGCCCATGTCACATTCGCAAAGATTGCTGTCAAGTCAGCCAGTCTGATCTTGAACTACTCAAACACGCTGTGTGTATTTTCTCAGTGCGCTGACTGCCAAAGAACAGGGAGCTGCTCATGCCTGTGTGACCCTAGAGTTTAGGGTTTTGGCTGACCCTAGGGAAAACGCATGTGGCAGAAAAAGAAAGAAGAAATAGAAAGAAATAATGAACGAATGAATGACGCATGCAGAACGGCTGTACGGGCGAGCGAGTACAGATGATGTGGTGCAGTCAGTGAGGCGGCTGAGGGCCGAGAGGGACCAGCTGCGCCTGAGAGACAGGGACCATGCCAGGAGCATGCACCAGGTGCCTCAAGCCTCCTGTGCTGTGCATGCTGTGCTGTGCATGCTATGCTGCGTATGCTTTGCTGTGCATGCTGTGCTGAGCTGATGCTAAGCTAAACTGTGCTGATACTAGGCTGGACTGTGGTGCATTGCGCTGTGCTGGGTTGAGCTGTGCTGTGCTGTGCTGTGCTGTGCTGTGCTGTGCTGTGCTGCAGTGGGATATGAAGGGCTGGCACCTGCTCTGTTGTGTGCTTGCAGTGATAGGTCAAAACAGAAGCATCATGCCTAGAAGCATGAGCCAGAGTGGCCATGTGATTATTGTCCCTGGTCGCTGACGTCAGAAGGTGTTGGTCACTATGGTCATGTCAACGCCTCACAAGTCTTTTAGAGATTCTCAGCAACTGGCTGTGTGTCTGTAGGTGGAAGGCCAGCTGTTCGAGCTGGAGCAGCTTCAGCAGCAGCTGCCTCTTCTTCAGCAATCCACCATGACTCTTGAAGATCTGCTAGGCTCTACTCCCTTGCCAGATTTCCATCATACCAACTCAGAGCAGGCACAGCCTGTGAGCAGCGAGTCACTCTCGGCCAGGCTTGAGGCAGCTGCTGAGACAGCTTCCCTGGTGGTTGCTGAGTTGCAGAGCATACACCGGCAGCATGTGACCACAGGCTTGCTGCTGCAACAAGAAGAGGCAAGGAGTAAGCAGCTTGAAGCTGACTTGGTTCAAGCTAAGGTATGTATCTTGTAGTGTTTTTTCTATTGCACTTCCGACACAGAAAGGTGTTGTACTTTTCGACTACTACTTTTCAAAGAACAACTCATGAGGATTCGAAGTCTGAGTGAGTCAGGGCTTGGGGACAGTCGAAATGCACGTCTGCATTGAGAGGATGTCTTAGATGTAGCAGACAACCCATGTTGCTTTGCGCCCACCCATTCTGAGTAGAGCGAGAAAGGAAGGGTAAACTTTCTGTGCCTTGTGCGGTGTGTTTGGTTGCTGGGTGAATTCCTAAGATGGCATTCTGTACTCTTTTGTTGGCTGGAGCTTACAGCAGAAGCTTGGGTACTGCACTAGGTAAAAAGCCAGGCTAGGTGGAGCAGAGCTGATCTGAGCTGAGCTGATGTGACCTGAGCTAAACTAAAATGAGCTGAGCTGAGATTGAGACAGCATGTACCTGCAGTCACAAGTCCACTTCCAAGCTAACTGTGGCACTACAAGGGACCAACACCCCAACTCATAGCCAAAGTAGTGCTTCTATGTCAACTTCACAAACTTCAGAAAAACAACTACACAAAATCGTTGCTGTAGGCCTCTGTGTCTGACAGAAATCAGCTGGCTGAGCAACTGGCTCAAGCTCAGTCAAGTCAAAGCACAGCCTCTGGCGTCAGCCCCACGGGCGCTCCAGGGGCTGCCCCAGGAGCCCCTACTGGGGGTGTCACCCTGCAGCTGGTGAAGGTGCTGCAGCAGCAGGTTCAGAATCTGGAGGGAAGGCTGGCAGCTGGTGAGAAGCAGAGGAAGGCCCTCAAGAAGGTACTACATGTGATTGAACATATTATCTGTTACTTATGTCCAGCACTAAACATTGCATTGCTCAGTGTGTGATTCAGTGCACTGTTTAGTGCATGATTGTGCTTTAGCAATGAGAGCATGGTGTGCGTCTTGAAATGCACTGACACTTTGCTGCAATTTAACTTCCTTGCATGCATGAGCTTGATTTAGGTCATTCAAGCATGCCATTCTGCTGCTCTTGCACAATTGCTTACAGTACTCAGTACCCTCTGCACAGCACTGCAGCAAAAGATGTGTCCATGGCACCACCCCTGCACAATGCTCTGTGCAATAAATGCACCCATTAGCCAGATGCTCAATCTCTATCTTGTGATCAACAACTAACAAAGTCACAGCCCCTGTCCTTGGGGACAGAAAAATACAGGACCTTGTGTACAATTACTTGGAGGCAAACAATCTGTCTAGTACTAGTTGTTTTTTTGCACTTTGTGTGTGAGTATAACTTTGATTGTACTTCAATTAAAATCATGTCCACAGGAGCTGGCTCAGTGGAGCAGCCTTGAGGCAGTGGCTGGGGAGCGTCTGCCCTTCCCAGTGGGCAGCCTAGCAGTCAGGCAGGCTCGCCAGGCCACCCTCAGAGCTCACCAAGCCGAGCAACAGCTGGCCGCAGCTGTGGCTGAGCGCGACTCGCTGGCTCGCCAGGTTGAGGAGCTCAAGCCGCCTGAGATGCAAGCTGCAGACTCTCCTTCAGGTCGGAACTCTGTATCTGCTGTGAAGCTATGATTTTGCAGCAGTTTGCAGTGGTGTGTACAAAGTAATTGAGTGACCGAAATACCGGCCAGCAACAAGACTGAAGCAGTTTGCAGTGGCTTGTGCGAATTTACCATATCACTGAAGGACAAACTCAGCAGCAAGACTGAAGCAGTGTCAGCAAGCCAACGTGATTTGCCTCATCTGTTTAGCAGTATGTCCAAAAATGGTGTGATGTTGCAGATGCTGAGTCAGCAGCCAGTCCTGAGGCAGCCCTGCAGCGTGTGAAGAAGAGGGTGTATGCGCTGTCCAGCGAGGTGGCACACCTCACAAGGGAGCGTGACATGCTCCGAATCCAGTTTGGTCAGCAGCCAGGACCCACACTGCCAGCTGGCAGGTGACCCATCTATTTTCTTGGTGTCTGGCCTGACGTCATGAAAAATTCATCTCGTAGTTGTAGACAGTGTGTTAATGTCATGCAAAAATCATCCCTTACTTGTAGTCAGTGTGTTAAGATCCAGGACCCACACTGCCAGCTGGCAGGTGACTCTCCTGCTCTCATTGTGTCTGGCCCGATACCATGCAGAAATGATCCTGATAGGCCTATTGTACAAGACATACCCCAATGGTTGCCAGCATAGATTACAAGTCTTGCTGAGGCTGAGGCCCTACCCTGTGAGGGGGCATCGGCTCTTGTGATGCAGAAAGCATCCCATACCTGATGTCATGCAGAGAGCATCCCACACCTGATGTCATGCAGAAAGCATCCCACACCTGATGTCATGCTGAAAACATCCCATGCCTCAAGTCAGTCTGTCTACAGCCAGGATCAGCTCACCAGCTGGCCAATGTGCCATAGCAATGTATAGTATACAAGCACTGTCTGTACCTTGTGCTTCTGCTCTTACTGTGACATGTTATGACCCCAGTCTGGTCAACAGGACTCCCACCCTTCAACTTCTCCTCTTCTTCTCTGTGTGAGCATAATGTGTGCATCACACTGATGGTGACTGTGTCTTGCAGTGTCAGGTTCCACACCCCCAGCCATATGTACCCTGGCCCGCCCTCTTCTTCTTCGCCTGGCCAGCCTCTGCAGATGCCTCTGGTCCAGAGCAACAGCGAAGTCTTGCTGCCCACCATATCGGGCAGACTGCAAAATGCTGACAGTAAGTCCAGTCATCTCACTGACAGCAAGACCAGTCATCTCTATGTCAGCAGTCCAGTCTTCCCTCTGACATTAAGTCTAGTCATCTCTCTGACAGCAGTACAAGCATCTAATGCAGACTCCTTAACACCCCTGATGCGCTTGCGTGTTCTTTCACGTGTTGTGACACAATCTTCCCAACTGTCACACAGAACAACTGTCACACAGAACAAACTGCACCGGGTGTCGTCATTCTGAAGCTGTGCGCTGCCTTGAAGGGTCACCAGGGGCTGTAAGTAGCTTCTCTTCCAGGGATGGCATCCTGAGCCTTCCCGCCATGCTGGGGCTGCTTTGCAGACCCAGCAGGCACACCACAGCCAGCATCAGGTCTTCAGGCAGCAAGAAGAAGAGCAAGCGGGGCAAGGCCAGCAGCAAGGGGGTCAGGGCTGGTAAGGGGCCCAAGCGGGGTCTGGCGGCTGCTGACTCAGCTTCGCTGTCAGGTGGTGCTAGCGCTGACTGGACGCTAGGGACAAGCGCAACAAAAGGTATGGTTGTGGCATTTGCAGTCAACTTTATTGGTGCCGATGCTTGGACGGTTTTGTTAAAAAAGTGACCTTGTGTCTCGTTCATTGGTTATAAAACCGCACATGCTGCCTTCCATGCAGCCACATTCCTCCAAGACCACTAGCTGAAACAGAAACAGCCATTTACATCACAGGAGCTTCACAGTCCTGTTGTATACAATTGGGATGTCACGCATGTCCATCACCTATACCATACCATATATGCCCAGTGCATATGCACTACTAGTGCAGTACTGATTCATGTTAATCTTTTGAGGCACCTGTCTGATCAAACTCTTCTGTGTAGTCTTCAGCAGCACGTTCTGTCCATGAAAAAGCTGTGTCATACATTCTGGATCTTCCACAACAAAGAAGAAAAGTTTGCGCTTTCCAGCAATCATAACTGGAGCCTATCAAGGTGGCAGCCCACAGCTATGACCATAGGCCGTGATCTTTCACAAGATGCTTGTGCTGCAGGCTCAAGGCTTGCAGCAGAGAGCAGTGGCCCCCGGGCTGACTGGGTGGACCCCACCAGGTCTGAGGATGTACCCCTGCAGGAGGTAGGGGCACTAAAGAAGCGCCTTGTGGCAAGTGAGAGGGAGAGGAAACAGGCACTGTCAGATGCAGCAGCTGAGAATCGAGCCTTGCAACTACAGCTGCAGGTGCGTTGAGGTGGTGTGTGCCATGCGTGTTGTGCTGTGCTGTGCTGTGCTGTGCTGTGCTGTGCTTGCTTTGGGTTGTATCCTTTTTGCGCCGAAGCTTTCGCACTGCATGAGAAAGACATGGGCAGCAAGATTGCTGTTGTCAATATCGTGCCTTGAGCTGTTGATTTTGGGGCTCTGTGACGCCATGGTGTCCATGCTAGCACTCATGCTGACGAGATCTAGATCAGTCTGCCATGCAAGACTGTTTGACATGTAGGCTTTGTCCAAGGCAGCACAGCAAGCAGGGCAGCTGGATCAGCAGGTGACAGACTTGCAGGCGCAGCAGATGCAGACCCTGCAGTTCAATGAGGTATCCTTCAGAACTTGCTGCCGATCCTCCCTAGCATAGCATTAGCAGGCGCAGCTGTGGTTGTGCTTGTGGCATGCCTGATCAGGCAGTGCTGTTGAGCTTTGTGTTTATTGTGTTGTGCACACATGCGTTCAGCCCAAGCTCTGCTGACTGCATACACCTTAAGGCGCTTCTTCAAGCCAGCATTTTATTTCTGAATGTTTTGTCTTGATAGGGCTATTGTGCATGGGTGCCAGCATAGACTACATTCCCACTGCAGCTAAGGCCTTACTTCGTGAAGGGGCCATTGGCTCTTGTTTCCAAGCCAACATTTATTATTATCATTGTTATTTGTTATTATTATTACTACTATTATTGTTCTTATGGTTATTGATGCAATTGAACAAGGACAAAGGCAAGGTTTGTTGTGATGCTTGCAGGCATTGCAGGCCCAGCGTCTTCAGGATGCTGCTCAGCTGAAAGCACTGCTTGCTGAGAATGAACAGCTCAGGATCCGTAAGTGATTGTGACAAAGAGTTGCTTTTGCTACGGCAATGTCAATGTCTGCACACTAACATGCTGGTGGCTTAAGGTTCTCAAAGCAGCAGGAACGGCTCAGCAGACAACAGGATGCCTGGCAGTTACGCCGGGTACACCATAGTGTTTTTGCTTGTAAGATAATGATCAGTATGCCAGCTTGGTATTGGCTGTTGCATTTTGTTAAATCTTGAGACATTGCCTCCTGATCATGATGTGGGGGCTCTAGACTCGGCAAAAGTTTTTTCCACAGCTGTCTTGTGCATCTGACGTCAATTATAGTCCCAGTATTTCTCTCGAGTCAAACTCAAGACTGATCACGTAACCGCTTACCTACCGCTTCTTCTTCTTGCTGCATGATCTATGCACTTGATCTAGGATCAAGAGTCGCTGTGAAGGAAACGTCGAGAAAGAGAGCCAGCTCGTTATAATCTGGTGCGATGCAGGTCGGCCGCAGGCGAGCAAGAAGTGTGTGTAACTTGACGCTGGCTGCAATTGTGTTCAAACGGCATCCATGCTGAACCAAGCTTGTCTTGATGCAGGTCAAGTAGCACAACATTGCACATGAACTCAATTCGGTCCATCGAGTCCGACTGCATCAGGTAACGTAGATAAAAGTACCGATCTTGCGGATCTACCCGCCTCAAACCCCCTGCCCTTGGGGACTGATGCGGTTTCAGACGACTCCTGCTTGCTGCAGGGATTCGAGCAGTCAGAGTCAGATGAACCTGGACTGCTCAGCTCAGTCTGCTGTTACACTCTCACACGTGATCCATGCAGCACCAAGGCTGCTGGAGGTGCTGTCTGCAGAATCGCTCAAAGCACTCTCAGCCACATGCTCATTTCTCCACACCTGGACTCGCAAAGACATCACAGCATTGACATTACCAACCCCCGAGCATTTGACACTGTTGCAACCCCAGCAATGGTCAAGCTTGTGTGTGGTATGGACCACCGCCACCACTGGCACTTTTCCGTTAGGATCGCTGCAAAAGGTCAGAACAGGATGTGCAGTACTTGCGGACCTGATTGCAAGCAGCACACTTGACCCATTGACAGATGAGAAGAGATTGATACTCATCATGCCTGCCACCAAACATCTGGGCAGCCGTGGGCTTGCACCTTGTCAGATACATTTGCCAGCCATGTCTCAATTTGCAGAACACTGCAAACAAGCCAAGTCAGAGGTTGTTGTTGTAGCACTTCTGGACAAAGTTAAGGACACTTTGAGACATCTCAGTAGCATGACTTTGCCACATGTGATGATGCTGGTCATTCAAAGTGACCACATTGGACCGGATGCATTCCTTCATCTGAAGTCAGATAACTTGCCATTTTTGCAAGGCCTTGTTGTCAAGACATTCAAGATCGACACACAGGCTGTGCTTCACTTAGCAAAAGGCTTACCTCGCGTGTTTAAGTCGCTCACGCTCTTTGCCAATGTAGATGCAGCAGCCGCACATCACTTGAGCACTGCCGAATGGCCTCATCTTGCTAGGTTGCATATCAACAGCAGACAGCGTGAATTGCCTGGTGTACAGAGTCTAGATGCTGCTTCAGTGCAGAAGCTTGCCCAAGGCCAATGGCCTCGTCTTCAGGAGCTAGACTTGAGCAGCAATGATCTTGACCAATATGCCATTAGTCACCTCATTCAAGGACGTTGGCCCTTGCTCAGGAAGTTGACATTAGACAAAAAGTGTATGACTGAGGCAGTATGTGACATGCTGTCTATACTTAAAGTCTCAGAGCAGCTGCAAGCAATGCAATGTGAGATGACAAAGCCAGGTTTTGGGAAAAAGTTCCAGCTCAAAAGGCTGTCTAGCACAATTTGGCCACTTTTACAGGATGTTTGTATTATATGTCAATAAGATGCTTGGTGACACTCGATTTGAATCCAAATTGGAGACGTCTATCTGAAATTGAATGTGTGGGAGCTTGTGTATATGCATAACCACGAATTTGCCGTTAAATGGCAGAGTACAAGAGATGCTTTGGCGTTGCACACTAACGTTTGTGCACCTGCAGGTGCGCAGTTTGATTGCATTGCCCTACCCAAAGTCCACCTTCCGTGGCTGTCATTTGTTGATTGGTACGCATGTCAGCTGCACCATGGTGGTTGGCCAACTTCTTTGCATGACGGTGTGCACAACTCGAAGCTGCAATGGGCTGTAGCTTCACCATTGCTGCGGTCAAGCGCATGTGCAGTCATAGATTCATCTCAGGGCCACACAGTACATTCCTTCAGTACTTCAATGATTACAAGCAGGCCAGAATGTACTGCAGCAGCTTGCATCCACATGTACTGTAGGTGCTGTTGTCTGGCTCTGAGGTAACTTCTCAGATGTTGCTGATTGAGACCACCTATCTAGACACTACAACTTGTCGATCATTTACTATCAGCAGCTGCAACTGCAGGGAATATTATGTGACGTGTGCTGCTGCTGCAGGTGCTGCATCTTGTACGGCTGGTGATGCTGATGGGCTAACAGGAGTCATTTCTTCCATTCCAGGCACAGCTAAAGCTGCCTGCAGCTCTGCAGCTTGCTGGGTGACAGCAGCAGCTGCCACTGCAGCTCTTTCTGTGCAATGATCCTGAGGGCATCTTCAGCTGCCCTCCTCTTCGCCAGAGCCTTGTTTGTTGCTGCAATGCACCTGTGACACACGGCAAACACAGTCCACCCTGCTTCAGTCAATACATCCTGCTGCAGGGCAGCAAAGCCAAAGTGGCAGCAAATGCAAACCATGAAAACGTCAAAGGTCTCAACTGATCATGACTGGCAAAGCAATTGAAAGCTCCAGCAGCAGTGCATAGGCTGACTTGCAGTCATCCTTTATGTATTTGTAGTCACTAGTAGGTCGGGAGTTACCTGCCAATGATGACATCTTCAACAGCGACGACAGCATCATAGAGGGTGCCCTCCCTCTCATGCCGCTCCCGCCACCGCTGCTGCCACTGCCTTAAGCAGTGCTTCTGTCTCTCCACCACCTGCACCCATGCCTTCTGCCTTGGCACATGCTTGCATGATACAAATGACGTAGCACCAAAACCAACGCATGCAGAGCAAACAGTGGCAACGCACGCAATGGCATGCCTTGCACACAAAAGAAGCTGTCATGTGCATGCTGCACATTGCCTGTTGCTTTTTGCATGTTCACATCGGGCCAAGTTGGCGTGTAAATGATCAAGACCCATGGCAAAGCAGCCCTTTCAGAGTCGACTCTGGCTTCCACGTTGTAATTCAGGCATGAGCAACATGTAAGAAGTGCACACCTGTCGAGCATCTTCTGCTGCTTGCTCTGGTGTGATGCCAGCTGGAATCTGCCCATTCTTCCTCTTCTGCTCTGCCTCCTCCATGGGACTGACACCCTCACTCCTTGGGTTTCAAACTGAGCACACAAACTTGAGCAGCTTGCAATTGCCATCTTGCTGGGCGCGCTCATGCAGGTGGCGGATGGGGTGCTTGGGCACTGTGGAGGGGCTCAGCAGGGGTGACATCAGGGGCTGGAAAATCTGCACCATGCATGCAGCCCTGAGCCTGTGTTGCAACTAGTCTGACCACGCAGCGCATGCATATAACAGGCAATTTTCATGGGAGCAAAAGGTGAATATGACAACATGGCGTTTGTGCAATGCCAGGCCTACTTTGATGGCACGCACTCAGACAGCATAACAGCGTTGAAGATGGACAATGCATCAGACAGACAGGCAGTCAGAGAGACAGTACATCAGACAGGCAGAAGGACAGTGCATCAGACAGACAGACATACAGACATACATACAGACAGACAGACAGACAGACAGGCAGGCAGGCAGGCAGGCAGACAGACGGACAGACAGACGGACAGACAGACAGACAGACGGACAGACATGCAGAGGCAAGGAGGCAGGCAGACAGACCACATGGACAGACACACAGACTGACATAGTTGTTGGCCTCACCTCCCAGGTTCTGTCGAAGTTGCAGTGGCTGTCAATGTAGACAGCCCCGACGAGGGACTCCACAATGTCTCCCAGGATCTTGGGGGCTGCCACCTCTGTGTTGCCAAAGGCTGCCTCAATTGCCCACATGAGGGCTGCCGCCTTGGCATCATCATCTGCCTGCACCTCCCTAGGCTTGCCCTGCATGTGTTCACCCCCAACATGTCTGAGAGGGTGTGATGTAGCTATGCAAAGCCATGACTGATGCACTTCAAACATGAGAATGACATCATGGTTGGCATGGTACATGCACTAGGCCATGTTTGTAACCACTGTAAAACAGACACCTGCAACCCTCTTGTGACAGTGTGTGCCACGACCAGCAGCAGCTGTTGATCACTCATTCATGCTGCAACCTGAAGGGCAGCTGCCATGCCATTCCAATTGCCACAAGACTGAATGGTCGTTGCCTTGCAGATGACTTGGATTACATGTGAGTCAGCATCAACAGCTGCTGAGTCATTTGGTAGCTCTGCTGGCAGCTGCTGGGCTGAGCCAGCAAACACAAGATGATCCAACCCTGCACTAGCTTCCTGTGGTGCTTGACTCGCTGGCTTAGCTGACTCAGACTGAGGCTGAGTTGAGTCTTGAGGGTGAGTCAAGTCCAGGGATGGGATGTCCATCTGTGTCTCAGGAGCAATGTCAGGAGAAGAAGATGAAAGGTGCCGGCCATGGGAATCTGGAGAGCTGCTCCTGGGCCGCTTGGGTGGCGAATCATTCAAATCTTCTCCTCCAGCCTTGTGCTTGCCGCCAAGCCTGCCATCAGTCATGCTGACACCCTCACCTGCTTTGGCAGCTTCCAGGCGCTGCTGCTGGCGCAGGACCTGCTGCTGCTCTATGATCTTCTTCTCCTGGTGGGCCACAGCCTGCTGCAGCTGCTCCACAAAGAGCCCAATGTCATGGAAGAGGGGTGAAGAGCAATGCCGGATGAAGGTGTGGATCTTATGCAGGACCGCCACTGAGGCCAGGCAAGTGTTGTTCACCGATATGTTGTTGACCGAGGCTGAGCGCAAGTCACTCAGAGTGCCGGGGCTGCTGTCCCTGCACACACAGTCGGACAGCAGCATCAGGCTCTGCCTTGTTTACTCTGCCACCGTACAGACGACCATTTTTGCCAAACATGCAGCAAATTCACACTGCAGCATTAAGGTCTGCCTGTTTCACTCAATGCTGTAACACAGCTGCTGCTGTGGCTGAATATGCAGCTGCATCAGGAGGTGCCTGATTCACTCTGCTGTGACTCAAAGCCCATGCTGTGGCTCAACATGTAGCAAGCAAGCGTAGCAAAGCAGCTTTCCATCAGGCTTGATCGTGGTTGAAAAGATAACCATGGTAAACTCAATTGGAAAGCTGCACTGCTGACAGGCAGCAGACATGGCATTGGCAATGGGCATCCACTCATGCATGAGGTACGGGTGAGAGGGTTGAGGGCACCTGTAGGTGGTGAAGTAGTATCTGGTCATCAGCAGATCCAGCACAGCATTCCCCAGGATTTCGGAACTCTACCCTCTAGGAACCCCTGCACACACATCACACATTGTTCAGACCCCAGACTTGCCCTAATCAATTTTGATCAGCATGCTAAGCAACAATTTAGCCTGTCTGTGGTCATGTTGCTGCTGAGCAGTGTTTCAGCCTATAACAGTAAGAGTATGCTGTGTCATCAGGCAGTTCCAGTCCAGCAGGTTGCAAGGCTGGTGGCTGACTAAGTGCCTCAAGGCTGTCATGCTCACACAACACAACCTGACATGCGCAACCAACACAAGTGGTACAGAGTCCCTCAGGCTGACGGACTAAGCAAGTGTGTGACACAGGAGCACTGGCAGACTCCCCAAGCACTGTGTACCGTGATTATGCTTTGCAATATTGTGACAGAATCTTGGATAGTGTAGACTGACTTAGACTGACCTTGACTGCCAGCAACCTCAACAGCCAACCACATACAATAACATACAGGCTGACACATCAGATCAATACCTGTGCCCATGGTGAGATGAACAGCAAAATTGTGAGGTCAAAATTTTGTGAGGTCAACAGCAAGCTTTAAATTTAAAGCTTGCTGTTGACGTCACAAAATTTTGACCTCACCTTTATAAAGCTGGTCTGGTGCATTTAGTAAGAATGTTCATTTGACTACGAAGGGCGACGTTACAGGTGTCAGCATTGTCTGCCACAACAGTCTCTGCAGTATTGTCATCTCTGCATTAACGTCCACTGAAAGCAGCCAGTCATGCACCACCAGCAGTAGGAGAAGAATTGTAAAGCAACCAGATTAGGTGGACTGGAAGGGCTGATGTACAATCCTCCTACCACTGCTTCTGGTACGACTTACGAAGTACGACGCTGGCTGCTTTCAGCCTTGCATTGCTAGTTGACGGCGCAGTAACTTTTTCAGGTGAGGACACAGTGATGTCTGCTAGCTAGCTACAGCCTGTGAGGTAGCTGACAGGCTACGAGCATCTGACAAAGTACACAGTCAGAATTGCAAAAAACTGCTGCCATGCCAATCATGGCCTGGTTTCTGGCAACCACTGGCAGTACTGCCTGCAACACGCCAGTGTTGGAGACACTGTGCAGAAGCTAGGCTGATGATTTGATTGCAATGCAGCATTGTGATCTCATAACAGAAAATTGACACAACATGGCTCTTGTGGTCTAGCGATGACATTGTGTGAGGATCCATCACAAAGTCAACAAACGGTCAGTGGTAACAATTTGATGACAACTGCAGCCGTGATCACGGCTGCAACTGTCATGAAGATGTTACCATTCACCGTCATGACAGTCTCAAGATGTAACTGTGCGATAGATTTGTCACCAAAACGTCAAGAATTTACTTGTCAGCTTTACGAGCAACATAGTGGGAGTTGGCTTTGCAGGCTGGCAGCCAGTCAAGCGAATGCTCCATGAGCGTGGGGCAGGGAGTCACTCAGTGGCCACCTTAGGGCCTCATGGCTTCATGAGTGACCTAGGCCCATTTTGACCTTGCCAGGTGTGCAAGCACACCTTGCCAAATATTTAACGTGCTTGCATATCTGTTAACCCTAGGGTGAAATGGGTCTAAGTCACTTAATCATGGGTTCGTGGGACGGCCAGCTGTGCCTCATAGCCCTAAGGGCAGCAGGGCCTGAGTCAATGACATTGTGTCAATTGGAACTTGATGCATGTTTTCAGATTGAGATGTACTTCTTGCAATTTGCACTTTTTTGCATAAGCTGTAGCTGCATTGCAAGAAATCAATCATCTCAAATTGAATGCATAATGCATCAGCTGCCGGTCTTTTGTCAGCAATGGGAAAATACGCAGCAACAGCGGCTGTTGCTGCATATTTTCCCAGGGCTAACAAACAAATGGCCATGGCAATGAAATGAACTAAAATGAACAGCTTGCTTATCAGCCGGAGCTTGAACTGCAGGGCCTAACATTGCAGCATCATGCGTATAGCACACAACTCAGGACGGTGCCCAATCCTTGCTTGTAAGACATCAACACCTGACTTCATGCCGCATGACAAGAAAGCTGTCAACACTGTATGAATGTATTGAAAAGCTCGTCTGGTGTTACGAGCAATGCTTTGTTGAACACAAATTGCAATTGTAGATGACAGATGTGTCACAGACTGTGCCAATGACCATGTTGTGACACATTAGTGACCAGCAGCATGTCTTCTGTACTGACATGCTACTGCAGTGCATGCATGATTCATTCCTGCGTTGATCATGCACATGTGCTCCCCTACAGTCCGGGGCATACATGTACAGTCTTGAGTAGCTCCCTGTTTACACGTGCTGTTTTGGCAGTCAGGATACGCCTCAGTGGTGTGTGCAATCACAGCCCTTGTTTGTATGTTTTTCGTTAATATTTTTGTGATGATGTGAGAAGCATGGCAGAATGAGCAGCCTCTGACCTGTTGGGTGGCGTCAGGTGGGCCAGGGCTTGTTGCAGAAGTCCCCTCTTCTGGAACTTGTACCCCAGCACCACATAATTATTTGTAAATGCTGCTGCTGTAGCTGTCTATCAGCTCCAGAGGCGGCCACCACGCGGACACACCTGAGACACATATGCATACACACACTGCTGTTGACTGAGGCAGATCATATGTGTGCAAGGGCTGTGAGCGTACACATTTGGCTATGATGCATGTGCGTTACACCTCCATGGAAAGAACCGCTGTTGCATGCACAAATTGCATACACAAGTGGACTGGAGCCTCATAGACAAATAATGTTGCGAGTGTAAGTCACCACAAAGGCTGCATGATTGCAGTCAGTAGTTACATGCTTGCAGACAGTAGTTACATGCTTGCAGACAGTAGTTACATGCTTGCATGAAAGCAGCAAAGGCTGCGTACCTGTCCACGTGAAGGCCTTGCCTGGTGCTCATCCCCAGAGTCCTCCTCCATTGCCAAGAAGGCCTGGGCATCCATCTTCAATTGGTCATCATCATCGGATGGGGATTCCCCTGAGGACCCATGGGGATTCCCCTGAGGTCAGATCTGACCCCAACCTGGTCTGTTTTGGGATTGTCTCATCCCCAGCAGGGACACTGGGAGCAAGCAACCCAACAGGAGCGGGGTCTAACCCCATGGGGTAGGCTGACTGGCTGGGGGAGGGGGCGAGCAGGACGTCGCCTTCAACCTTTTCTTCAGCTGTTTTGCAAACAACGTACAGCTCCACTTCCCTGCATGGCCAGGCTGCTGCTCCCTGCATTCACCTGCCTGAACGCCTCATACAGCTTTGCCAGGCGCTGCTTCTCAGGCCTGCAACATACACAACACACCCAAGGTTCAGCCTCTGTCACAGCTTCACACATGCTCAGTACTGATACAGATGCTTGTTGGTTGCATGCATGCATGCATCACTCAATGCTGTTCAAGCCGTGGTATTGACCCACTGCCTCAAGTCACTTGGTGAACACGTACGCTGCACCTACTGCTCCCTGTGGCGTTGTTAGCATTGCCACCTTGATGTGCTTTGGTCAATTTCAGCCGCCTCACGCTTTGCCAAGTGATGTAAGGCAGACAGCAATGTCCCCTGGAACTAGGGCGTGACTAAGTGCTTGCTGGTGGCTGAGCTGTTTGTTGATGCTGCTGAGCTGTTTGTCGATGCTGCTGAGCTGTTTGTGCTTGTTTGTGGTTTAACGCTTCCAGACTAGTTCAAGGCTTGCCTGACGTACTCAACAGCACCAGATGATGTTGTTGAGCTCATCAGACAAGCCTTGTACCAGCCTGGAAGCGTGAATGCTTTTCACTAGCAGCTCAGCAGTCACAGCCTTCGACACTGATTTGCCTGCTCGTTTACGATTGTGAGCCCCTTCTAGGTAGTGCACGATTGCTTGATTGCTTGACTTGAAGCTTGACAACCAGTCGTGAACCACCTGGAAGGGACTGACAAATAAGCTCTCAGGCACTTCAGAGCAGTGGAACAGATGTGGACAGGTCTGAACGCTAGACAGCTCAAGCCTAAAAAGCAGCTGCAGATGAATGAAGAATTCCGATGCACTGGACCACCAGGCCCATACTTCGTTGACGTGCAGCCGCTAACACCTGAGGTAACAAGTGAGTCTACAGGGTATGATGAGGATCCTCCTAAGTGGGAGGGTGAGCAGAAGCAGCTCAGTCAGCCCTTGCGACGCATGAAGAGCCCTCAAAAAAATACAGTTTCTGTGTAATACCACTTGATATCTGGTTGTATTTTATATTTGTACTAATCAGGCATATTTGTTGCAATACTTGCCTTGTTGGAGTAATACTGAGTATTGCTCCAACAAGGCAGTACTTGACCATGCCTTCCATGTAATGCAAGTCACCGCCAGCTCAGCAGAACACCATGTCATGTTGACATACAATGCTGTGTTGCTAGACTTTCGGTGACAGGCACTACATGTCAAGCTGGGCAGCCACCAAATCAGGCTGTCCACAGAGCAGGAACGCATCTGATAAAACACAAAGTCAGACTTGCAGAAACTGCTGCCATGCCAAATCAGTGCCGAGCCAAATGTGGCCTGCTTTCTGGCAGCTGCTTGCAACACTGACTTTTTGCAGACAATGCCCAGAATGCAGGTTGATGACTTGAATGCATTAATGCATATGCATTGCAGCATTGTAAATGTACAACATTATTCTACGCAACATGGCTTTCCTGGTCTAGTGGTGATTAGTACTTGGTGTGAGGATCCATCAGAAAGTCAACGTCAACTCAGCGGTAAGCATTTGATGAAGACTGCAGCCATGAATCTCAGGGTTCTGATGCAACCACTATTACAGACAGTCAGCAGCCCAACTGGTCACTTGTCAGCTTTACAAGCAACATTGCGTCAGTTGGCTTTGCATGCTAGCAGGTAGGCAAGTGAGTCACCCACCTTATGGCCTCATGACTTCATGACTTCATGATTGACCTGCGGGTCCAGCTGGACACATTCCAAGACGGGTTTACGCCAACCAACAGGTTATCAGGCCACCAACTATGCCTCATACGGCAGCAGAGTCTGTAGTCAATGAGATTGTTAGACAGCAAAAAGGACAGCTTGTTTCAGAATACCTAGCTTAGAAGCTAAAGCTTGAACTGCAGGGCTTATTGTTGCAGCAACGACTCAAGATGGTGACCAGTCAGCCAGGTTTTGCTTGCGAGACATCACCACCTGGCTTCATGCCACATGACAAGAAAGCTGTCAGGCCTTGCTTGGTGCTCATTTCCAGCGTCTTCCTCCATTGCCAAGAAGGCCACCGCATCCATTTTCACCTGGTCATCATCAGCGCCTGAGGACAGATCTGATCCCAGTTTGGCCTGTTTTGGGGCTGCCCCATCCCCAGCAGCGATACGTGTCACAGGCAGGCCTACAGGATGGGGGGGGGGGGGTCCATCTCCATGGGGTGGGCTGACTGGCTGGGGGAGCAGGATGTCACCCTCAACCTTAAGGTAACCTTAAGGTAACCTTAAGGTAAAGCTTTTCTTCAGCTATTTCACAGACGCTGTGAAGCTCCACTCCCCTGCGTGTCCACCAGATAATGCTGTTGCAACAGCAATTGAGCTCGTGAGACAAGCCTCAAGGCTGTGACTGCAGAGCTGCTGGCAAAAAGCATGCACACTTCCAGCCTGGTTCAAGCGCTTGACCCGCCTTGAATCAGTCTGGAAGCATGATTGCTTTCTGCCAACTGCAGCAGCTCAGCAGTCAAAGCCTTCTGATTTGCCTGCTCATTGATGAACAGTCATGAGTCCTTTCCAGATAAATCACAACTGCTTGACTGCTTGACAAGCAGTCGTTCACAACACAGAAGGGACTCACAAACGAGCAGGCAATCCAGAGCAGTACAGTAGATGTGGATGCGCCTCTGAATGCTAAACAGCTCAAGCCTGAAAAGCAGCTGCAAATTAATGAAGAATTCCGCTGCACTGGATCACCAGGCCCATACTTCATTGATATGCATCCGCTTTTCAGGCTTAAGCTTGAGCTGTTTGTACAGATTTTATTTGCAACCCATCGCATGCTGCTCAGGCGAGCCAGACTCAGCAAGGCCTGAGTCTTCTGCCTCTCATTTGGCGCCTTAGCTTGATTGGTACATGTAGCTAGACTGCACATCGCTGGCCTGTTTTTTTGTAAAAACAGGGCCACGCTTTACAAGGTAGATCTAGAGGGCAGAAACAGCTCATGTAAAACCGGGCAAATCAAGCCACAGCACAGCAAACATCACAATTACTAAGGATTGTTATCAAGGATCATCAAGGGTAGGAGGTGACAGGTCATAGCCCAGCAGGGCAGCTACCTCCATGGGCTTCAGGGAACTTGAGGAAGAGGAACAGGGACACTGCATACTTGAGGAAGGCATCCCCCAGCACCTCAGAGCGTTCGTAGCTATAGTCCTCCTGGCAGGCCTTGGGAGTCAACGCATCCAGCACATACACTATGTTGGGCATCCTGCCAATATATTAATCATATGTATGACCAACATCAAGTGATACTGACGCCTGAATATTAGATTCCCTCCTTGCAGACTTTGAGTTTAAAAGCTCTGACCAACATCAGGTGATAGTGACGCCTGGATGTGACTTTCACTCCTTGCCAAGTTTGAGTTCAAAAGATCTGAAGCGTCTTCAAGACTTGGCGCATGGTGTCAGAACTTGACAACATGCGCCAAGCTTTGGAGACGCTTCATAACTTCTGAACTCACACTTGGCGAGGAGGGAAAGTGACAGTTGGCAAGATGGGCCAAATCACATGGACTTCTAAATCAGACAGCACATACTGCCTCAAATCCTCTGCACATGCCTTGCGAGGATCTGCGCATACTTGCACACAACCTTCCACACCATGGGTGCTTACAATGACAGTGAGGTCTATAGCAGCTAGCGCTAAGCCAATAGGTGTCATGATGCCGTAACAAGGGCTGCAACTGGTCAGAGCGCATCAAAGCATCATGTGTCCTTGTTGATAGTGCAGATCAATGTGACAGGAACACATGAGTAAACAGCAGCAGCTGCAACAGCAGCTGCAGCAGCAGCAACAGCAGCAGCAGCAGCAACAGAGCAAGGTGTGTGGGTAGAGAGGGGGCGACCTGTGGGGGGCCTTGACAAGCTTGGGCTGCAGCTCGCTGGTCAGCAGGCAGTTGTTGACGTAGTGCAGGACCTGGTGCACCAGCTTGGACATGATGAAGCACTGCCGGGTCAAGGGGTGGGCAATGCACAGCTGTGGCACCAGGAACACTCCCCCTGCAGGACCAAACACAAGCAACACTGAGCTATGAATGGTGAGGTTTTACGCAATAGGCCGTTGTCATGCGCACTATGGCGCTCTGTGGCATTTCCTTGCGTGACCATGTGCCAAATGTGGACATATTGAACAGGTGCAACACCCTGTCTGTGGAGTCTCAGCTGCAAGGCAAAAGACTCAGATGGCTAGGTCATGTTTTCAG
>JAABUP010001526.1_pt1 | contig 48612 bp, 50 predicted proteins | sample 5559201 | NCBI WGS metagenome assembly JAABUP01 (sample SAMN10711887, study PRJNA513373) | rock metagenome | isolation source: Antarctica rocks | place: Antarctica
AATACATTCTGAAAGCTCAGAACTTTTGACTGCCTAGAGTTCTGAGTTCTATAGCACTGATAGTAATGAGTTTTGGTGGGAAACAGGCCATTCGCGAAGACTTTTGACGTGTAACTGTAACTGTAACGGGGCGTGGCTCAAAACGACTCTCTAGCGCGACGCTTATCGTGGGGTCACCCCAGTCATGAAGCTGTGACCCCTCCTCATTGTTGCCTTGCTCCTTTATCAACTATCTCTTCATTCTCACGAAAAGAAGGGGAAATTCAGTCAATATTTGGCCTGCTCTGAAGATCTCTCGCCCAGCTGACCGAGAGGCTTGCAAGTCGTCTGCCTCTGGTGCTTGTGATCGGTGGAACAGTCATAGGGCTGCCACCGCCGACCATCCAACCGCCGAAGCTAAGGCTAGGCAGTAGGCAACGACAACGGCCTTGGCTTGTTAAGACCCTTCATACGAAGTGTTGCAAACATCATCTGTAAGATTTCTCCTCTCAATTACGCTCTCTACTCATCCTTTCCACCCCTCAACTCTTGCGGATATCCCCAAGCAAGGTATCGCTCCGGGGGCGGACTCTTGGCTAACTTTATGCCGCCTCTTGAAGAGCACTACGGTACAACATCCCATACGCCTCTGGTTGATCTGAAATTTCCAAAGTTACCCATCGACTGCTCTCTTGCCTGCTATCTGTCACACTCGTCACTCATCAGCATGGCTTCGAATCCCGACCACTCCTCAGATGACACCTCCAGCTCCCTCGGCGATAGCACCTACGAGATCCTTGGAGACTCGACGTTCTTCACATCGGAGGACGAAGACCACGAAGATAACACGGACTCGGTAGCATCGTATGATCACCATGCAACAGACGACGTCGCAAGTCTAGCAGACACAGAGGATAGCAATCAGACTCTTGACACGGAGTCCACCGGCAGTCAGCCAGACCCCCACGATGCTCCTGCTTCTAGTGTCGATCAGCAGAATGGACACAACGATGAAGGCAGCAGTGCTATGACTGCTAAGGACCACGACCATCCCTCAATTCAGTCAATCGAATTCGAGGAGCCGCGGGTTGGCCCTGGTGCTGAACGGGTTGACGTCATACACACCGTGTGCAAATTTGATCAAGAGGAGGCGTCTGAGATTAGCCGGAATATACTCGCCAAGAAGGTCTCCGCTCAGCTTATTGCTACGGTTCGACAGACCATGACTAGGCAGGGTCTAGTTCTTGACAGGCCGTTTAGAATTCTCTTCGCTGGGGAGTCTTCGGCCAAAACTATTATCGTCGAAAAGGTTGGAGCGGCACTTGCTGTGCCGGTCGCTGGTGGATCGGCCTCTTGTGCTATTCGCGGGCGATCGTCACGTTTCAATGTTGTCCCAGTCTCTTCGTTTGGGGACCGTGCATCTCCCGAGGTTGAACTTATTGACTCCTCCGGTCTGGAAATTATAGTGGATCACTGCACGTCCGCCCAGTCTACAAAAGACAATGGCAATTACGACGTCATCACGCTTACTCTCAACGACCACAACCAATGTCGATCCACGGAGGATGATTCTGGAAATCTCCTAGACTTCTCCGCCTACTGGCAATTACCCGATATCTCCATATTTTTTTGCTCGGATGGTGATGATATAACGGCACGCCAGACGCGCCGATCTGCCCGATTGTTCATGGACAGGCACGCGGTGCCGTCCATTGTCATCTCACGGGAGCCACATTGGAGAAGATATACCGACACGATTACTTTGGACCACAAGAGTCCACATCTGTGCCTTGAGTCTCGTGGCGCCAATGTCTCTGACAACCGTATACTCAAGAGGCTACCGATCGATCTCTCCTCATTCAAGAACATCGATGCTGGACAGATGAACAGGAACTTAGCTTGCCTTACCGGACTTCATACAGGCAGAGACAGTCTTCGTTCGACGGGACGAGAGCGTTTGACCGTATATCCTAACAAGGTTGGCCCTCCGGAAGATATAGAGAAAGCTCCACTCAACACATTTGGTTTGGCGGAGAGGGTCAATCTCCTCCGCAGAACCACGGGGCCAGACATTCGAACAATTCTAGTAGTAGGAGCAATTCTCTTATGCACAATGGCCTACACATTTGCCACGGTGGGGTATGGTAAATCTACACGATCAAATCCACCATGGCCAGAGGCGCCAGTTCAACCCATGACATCCTTCTCTCCTGTTCCCACAATGACATCCAGCTCCTCTCGTGCTCTTGCTCTCGCAAGCTCCAGCACAATAATCTCTCGGTCGATGTCCTCCGTGTCGAAGACTGGATCAGCATCGAACACCGTATCCATCCGCGGTACCAACATGGACCTCGCCAGGTCACTCCTGGATCCCTCTGTCGCTAGTCTAAACGAATCCGACCAGTTCAAAGTTCATGTCATCGGAGATTGCCATATCATCTTAAGACCGCCTCGTTCATTCACACTCATGAAGAAGAGGCCCAAATTATATGTTGAGGTCTCTCAAAATGATCATGCCGTGGAGCACCAGCTCTCCAAGCTCTTCGAAGGTGTTTATGCTGTCAAGCTTCAGCGAGAAGACGCCTACGGTTCCATGAATGTCTCTGTCTGGATCAAGTCAAAGCCGATGTTCAATCAGACTTATGTGGTTGAATTTGGTACACCGTGGCTCAAGATCCTAGGATGGAAGAAAGGGGCAGAGATGATGTCAAAGCAGCTCAAGAAGGAATACAACTCGACACTTGATGGTTTACAGATGTTCTACGGCCGTATTTCTACTGAAATGCAAGTCTTGACGGGGCTGGCGGCATCGCGAGCGGCTGTGTTCCAGAGAAGCGCAGAGAAGGCCGAGAAAGTATCTCTGCAACGCGCGTCTGAGGCCAAGGACATAGTTCTTTCTAGGATAACAGCGCTTTCCGAGGCTGTATCAAAACAAACCGCCATCAGCTCAAAGCTACTGGTCAAGAGAAGCGTGAGGGCTTCGAAGAACCTATCATTTCTAGGCAAACGCATTGAAAAGAACGTTGCGCTTCGGGCAAATGAAGTCTCGATTTTCGGAATACGTCACTTGACGACGTTATGCCAAGCGGCTACAGGCGTGGACGTCGCAAGACTCTGGGGGGAGATCTCGGAGATCCGAGAACTTCAAACCAAACGATACTTGCGCATAGCTCAAAAGACTGCACTTCGTATATGGAAGAAGCTCTCGGGAGCCAAAGTGAAGACCACAGCGCCGTCATCGAAGTCGATGAAGGGGACGAAGGCGAAAGTCAGCACAAAGCGGAATAGGTGATATGGCGTATGGGAAATACAACAGATTATATGGGTGCGGTTTCAAATGCTTTTCCATACATGGTCGTGGGGAATCTACCTTAACACCGTCTGCGGCTTCGGGGCGTTTCCCATTTGGGAGAAATTTCAGGTGATTATAGTGATGGAGCCGTCACTTGTGAAGGGGATATGGTGCAATGCGTCCCAGGTTCTCACATACGATAAACACTATGCAAGCTTCAAATGTTCATAAAGGGGCCAAATAATGTGTGTTAAGTCACTGTTCCTGGGCTTCTCTTCCACATGAGGTTGGCCTAAGTGTTGACGCTAAAGATCGGCGCTAATATTGCTGCACCATGAACTTCTTGCACAACAACTCTTGAAGTCTCATCGTAAACCCCGTCCTCAACTTCACCGTTCCCGTGTAGAGAGCGTTGAATCCTCACAGTCCCTTCTACGAGCAAAAATACTTTAAGTTTACTGAGGTGATCGCCATGTCCGCAAACACTGACAATAAGCTGGACCCCTCCGCAGAGCAAGCTGCCTCCGCTGAGGCCAATCTTGCACAGACCGAGACAGGCACAGGTACCAAACCGAATAGCACACATGACGATTCGAAGGGTGAAGGTACTACGTCATCCGAAAAGCCTACATACACTGAGATGGCCACTCATGCTGCCTCGAGCGCCACAGCCGCAGCCGCTGGGGTGAAGGACAATGTGTTTTCCATGTTCGGCGGTGGGGCTAAGAAGGAGAAAAAGGAGGGGCCAGAAGACGATGCGGATGAACCGTCTGGCTCTTCGAAAGCTAAGAAGGATGCCGAAGGGGAGGTAAGTCATGGCTTACGCCGTCAACATCTTGTCCGAACTGAGCTAATCTTCTCATTTCTTGCAGGAGGAAGCTCTAGATTCGCCAGAGGTACACTTTGAGCCAGTCGTTCACCTTACGGAGAAGGTTGATACGAAGACGAACGAAGAACTGGAGGAGCAGACGTTCAAGATGCGCGCTAAGCTCTTCAAGTTTGACCGTGAGACTAGGGAATGGAAGGAGCGTGGGACTGGAGACGTGAGATTATTGAAGCATAAAGAGAATGGGAAGACTAGATTGGTAATGAGGCGAGATAAGACGCTGAAGGTTTGCGCGAATCACTACGGTACGTGTGGTGTTGCGGACCCGAGCATACCTCGAGTTGGGCAAGTATATTGACTTCTATACAGTCGTTCCGGACATGAAGCTCTCGCCAAATGTCGGCAGTGACCGAAGCTGGGTTTGGAACGCCGCAGCAGATGTCAGCGAGGGAGAGCCAGAAGCCCAGACACTTGCCATCCGCTTCGCGAACAGTGAGAGTAAGTTCCGCCGTCAAATGATGCGCTGTCAACTAAAGTACTTGAAGAGCTGCTGACTTTGATCACAGACGCCAATCTGTTTAAGGAAGCCTTTATCAAAGCTCAGCAGGAGAATGAGGCACTCTTTCCGAAAGAGTAGATGTCCCTTGTCAGATCTACTCATCCGCCTGCGTCGATGCTATACACCAATATATGTGGCTACTTGAAGCTGCATTTTGGTACAAACTATGGTTGGCTTTGCCCGCTTCATCACGCAAACGTACCTTTTTCCGAAGCATTCAGCATGGCTTTGCTGATTTTGAAGTCGTATCACGGTCTTCTCGTATCACCCCTGGCTTCAACTTTTCACCTTTCCAGATTGAGATTTTGGCATGGCATGGCAGTCTATGGCTTCATGACGAATTGATGAAAGGAGCATTTCGTCAATTGAAGAATTGAAGAAGGCTTGGAGAAGGCTTGGTTTCCTATCCTAGACATTCCCGCGGCTTGTACGTAGATGGATCCAGAACTACTCAGCATATGTTTCCCGGTCCTGCATTGCATCAGATGTGATCCGTTCACATCTCGAACCCTCATCAACTTCTATCAGACTAATCAACAGAAACCCTACCGCCTCTCACGCTAAGCTCAGTTCAAACTGGGTCAACGTTGAGCCGCACTAAGCGCGCAACCTTGTCCGGTCGCGAACCCCGCCAACTGGGTATTTTAGTCTTTAGCTGACCTCGCGCCAAGGCTCCGTCAGGGCGCGCGCTGATCCTCATCTGATCTTCGACCTCACCATTCCACACGACCAGAACACTGCCAACATGCCAGACGTGAGTACAACCTCAGTTTCGTCTCTGATGAGGAGTCTCGGAGTTTTCGGCGCCTAATTGCGTTCTTGCTGTCAGGTCAAACGTTTCGTCAAGATTGTGACGGAGCAAAAGCCAATGCAAGTACTGTCCGACGTCACACATGCTCGTATTTCAGATGATCATGGGCGATCTAAATTTGCTGATGCCTGGCGACGGTGCTGACTCCGGCCCACAGCGACAAACCCTCCGGAGTCGAAGGATTTCCTCTCCGGCGCTGGAACATCCAGATCTTCCTCCTCAACGAGCATGGTGAAGAGGTCCCTGCCACAATCTTCGAGAAGGCCACATACAAGCTACATCCTTCGTTTGAGAAGCGTGCGGTCCAAAGTACGTGTCACAACATAGATATAGAACGCTGGCAGAAGTGCCGCGGAAGCGCATCTTGAGTGAGCTTTACTGATACTAAGGCATGCAGCGGTCAAGCGCGCACCGTTCAAGATTGAAGAGGAAGGATGGGGAGAGTTCGATATGGAGATTGTGCTGTCGGGTGTGGAGAAGGGAGGGGACTATCCAATTGCGCACGACTTGAATTTTGCAGCTGCGAGATACGAGGCAAAGCATCCTATTGTAGGCCCTGCCTGCACGTTCTAAGTGCGCCTTATTTGGAGAGATCCGGTCCTGATGCACAGATGGTGATGTTTAGACGTTCAAGAACCCGAAGCCAGCCCTATTGGCCGCGTTGAAAGAGTCTGGACCCGTACCTGGCGACGAAAATGGCCTGAAGTCAAAACGAGGAGGTGCACATGGCGATGATTCGGTCAAAAAGAAGAAGAGAGCAGACAAAGGGGTATGAAACGCTCTCTGACAGGTCGTCCTGTTAACGGGCAGTGCTGAAGTGACTTGTGATACTATAGATTGATATGGACAAGCTTGCCGAGAACCTACAGAAGCTGGGAGAGGACGATCTGCTGCAAGTGGTGCAGATGGTCCATGATAACAAAACGGCGGAGACGTACACGAAGAATGATGTTGAGCGTATGTTGAAGAGCGGTAAAATAATTGGCATATCCCATGACTGACTCAACTTGCAGAGGGCGAGTTCCACGTAGACCTGTATACGCTACCAGACAGTCTGGTGAGGATGCTCTGGGATTTCTCGTCGGAAAAAGTCGGCGCTTCATGAACTATTCCCGCATCTCGCTCTTGATGTCTCAATTTCTCTACATTCGTCATGGTATATCCCCATTGATCCTGACAGGACAAGCTTGGGGCTCGCACAGACCTTGACTAGTCCGGTCAAGGCTTCTGATCGCGAATGGCTTCTACGACCGTCACGACGGCGCTTCTGATTTGCTCCATGGTACCATGGCGTTCACGGTAGCGTTCGTGTTGCAGACACTGCCACTCGTCAATGACCGACTGGACTTTGAGTGTACATCCACTTCCTTTCAGGGCTTAACCCGTGCTTGTATGAACAGCTGCATCGCTCAGATTCCAAAAGTCTCTGTTACACTTGGTCTACGCCTAATCGTATACTGTAGTCACTCATCTCATGTTGACGACGTTTATCGTTGACTTGTAGTCTCGGCACCTCGCGCTGATGAGGGCATCCTCACTACCCTCCGTGACTTCCTTCTCAACCTGCAGACAGGAACCTGCCTCTGGTTCCAGGGCTGCCAGCTCATCCTCCAAAGCTCTCACTAGCCATATCAGAAACTCGTCTCGCAACTCGCTCGCGCCGCTGGGTGATTGCCAAGAGGACAAAATCGCTCGTGCCGATTCGATGCACCACCAGCCGTGGTAGATCCGTCAAAAAAAGCCTCCCTCCCGACGTATCCAAGACAAGGGTTTCAATCCATGGCAGTCGGGTTCCCTACGCACAGCAGTGCAGCAACAACCTGAATCAATTGACAGAAGCAGGGCGATATCGTGCGCGTATCGTTTGGACGATGAGAGTTTAATCAGGTGGGAGTGGCCGGTCTGTGGACTTTGCCAACAAGGTCCTGAGGTCCTTGAGTTTGGGCACTGGCGGCAAGATGGCGTTGAGATCTGAGGAGGCAGTGGTTGGTGTATCGGTTGGCATCAAGGCAATAGCTGGTGGATCATATCCGAGATGGTGGTGGGATGGACGGACGGGGGATGCGGCCGTCTGTCTGGACGCTTCGAAGAGGCTGAAGAGATCGACGAAAGGGTCTTCTTCAACCCACCCCGGGGAAAGTAGGGCATGTTTGAAGGCGTGCGGGCACAGATTGTAGATAGAAAGAAGACTAGTCCTCTACGAGATCACGTTCAGGACAAGGTTCTGCCTTTTCTTTTGACGAAACACCCCCCCCGTTGAGCTACACCCGGTGTGTCGTCATCACAGCCGTTCGCCCAGATCCGAACGATTCGGCCCTCTCTGCAGTCGTATGGTTCCAGGTCGTGAATGGTTGCCGATGTCAACAGATGAGTGAGCACGACCACCGAATATGTGTGGGGAACCCCACAACAAACATACCGTCGAGGTTTGTAAGTGTGGACCAACAGAACATATGCTTGTGGATATCTGGTCGAGGATCTAAATACACATGGTCCGGATGCGCTCTGTGTCCATGGAGTCCGCCAGATAACTTAGGATCGGCAATCATCTACGAGCTAGAACTGTAAAGGGGAAGAAGTCTCCCAGTGTCTTCCGCCGCAAACGGCTCGTGGACGTGCCGAGTCAGTCGAATTTAGCCGTCCCAGGTGGTCGACAAGCCGGCCTTTCTTCATTCCCTCTCGTAGCAGCTGGGGGGCCGCCCCGCCGCCGAGCCTAAGGGACGTGGCGAATGTTTGGAGGTGGTCGTGCACCGAACGAGCTAAAGGACTTGGCTAGGGCACGCGTTTGCGGAAGCCGGTAAGGGCATAAGGTAAGGTAGACAGAAGGCAACTTGCACGAGGCTTGGTGCTCGGAATATCAGATGGAGAAGATTGATGGCAACGATGTCAAGTATAGTATAGTACCGACGGATTCTTCAAGCAATGAGGCTGTCAATTGGAAGCAAATGAAGGCTTAGTCAAGTACAAGTAGTTGGACACCCCAATTTGTAGCGGTAGTGAGTTTCGCCATGTTGGGAGAGGAAGGTCAAAAAAGCAGTGGTATCATCGCCGTAAAGCAAGAACGGGGAACGAGATTGCGTCCCAAGATGAAAGCCGAGATCCAGAGAAGACTCCATCGTGTTGACACCAAGCATTTCCAAAGAGAGTACACCCTAGAAGCCAAGTTTGTAGAGAAGTCAAGATACCAAGGTCTAGAACAGCACTTTGTTCCTAAAAGCGGTGGTTAGCCCTGCTATAGGGAATACAAGAGGTAGCACCCACTGTTTGAGCAGCAGCTCCAGGCTTAATGAGCTTAAATCCCTTCCGGCAGGTATTTCGTGGATGACAGCCACCAGATTTGCAAAGAGCTCGCCCGCTTTGTAAGCCAGTACAGCCGGCACGCAGGCTTCATCCATCTCAGCCTCGATATAGTGCAACTTGACGAATCTTGTGGTCTGGTGCTTGCGCGCGAGAGTGTTCAGACAATCCTCGACCAGACCACTGACACTTGACTATAATTCACAAGCCATCAGTGACTTCTCGTCGTAATACTGGCCAAGTGCACGCAAAGGTAAGGAATGATACGAACCTCGTCATCATAGATACAGACCACGACCACAGTCTCCGCCGACACCTTCTCTACGGCATCCAGATACCCCACGGCATCCACAAGTTCCAGGCTTCCATACTTCCGCTTGCTCGGACTCAATCTTCTCGTCCTCGGGTCCTGCAATTCATTCATTCTGTTGTGGCGCCAGCTTCGCACAAACTCCTCGTCGTCGTCGGGTCGGTGTTCAGGGCTAGTGCTCTTCTCGCGACTGAAGTCGGGAGTTTCCATCTTGGTCTTTGTGAAAGGCTGCGGAGAGGAAGCGCTGTTGTTCGAAGGGCTGCGGAGGGTTTTGTGGAAGGAGCGCTTCTTGGCACGTTCAAAGGAGCGCGCGTCGGCGATGACACCTTTGGGCCCAGTGTTGGCGTCGAAGGTGGTACGGGCGGGGAGGTGCCAGTTTGATGTCGCAGAGGGCATAATAGTTGGATGGGCTTTATCTTCGCTATCAGAATAATGAGGGTTCTCAATATCGGATGAGGGTTCAGATTTGTCGGAAGAGGAGTGAAGAGCATCTTCGGGATGACTGGTCAGCTTCTCTGTTTGATTTCCGAAAAGCGCGTCAACTTCATCTTGAGCAGCGGACATGGCGGATGAACACGGTGTTGGGGTAATTATGGGAATAGAGCACGACCCGTTGGCAAGCTTATCGCTGCAGAGTTGACAAGAAGGTGTCAGTTTGGCGGCCTCGGGGGAAGCCGAGACGGAGTACTCCGCAACCCCTGTCTTGCCTTGAAGAAGGACGGATGATCGTCAGGGGTAAGGGAAGGACTAACGCAAACTCAATCATTTCTCTTCTATGCGTCGTACTGGAGATCCGCTCAACGATAGACTGTCGACAGTACCTGGGCCGTGAAGACGTGCAACCGCCGGTGATTGCCTGCATATAGGGACACTGTTCTCACAATCTTCTTGCCAAAAGGTCAAATAGCTCAGCACTGTATTGGCCTCCAAGGAGACTGATGATGAAAGATCCAACGTTTCCCATACTGATGGGATTTCATCTCATCTCACGTGAGTTTTGAAGACAGCAAAATTAAGACATTGTGAGACGCGAGAAAATAGAGATGTGTACAAACTTCAGACTGCCTTGAATCGGAAATCTATGTCTACTCGCATGACTGCGTGCATGTGGGTGTCACAGAATAAGGTACCACAGAATAAGGGACTGTGTCTACTGTGGTGCTTAACCCTTAGTAATACACACAACGAGCGAGGCAATGTCAGCATAGACAAGAATACACCTGCTGAAATCAAGGGCAAGTCACGTAACTTTAAAAATGACTGCCAAGAGCATGATAAGCGTTCAACCTGTGCCATGTCAGATTGAGCTACTCATCATACATGCATATAGGCTCCTCACATCCGTATATCGACGGAGAAGGCAAAGTGCTCGAAGTCCACACTCTCTAGCTGAACATGGGTTTGACCATTGGTTTTGATTTCCTATCTGCCCTGGCACACAATCTCGTGGAGCTACATAGCCAGTGATCTAAGTGCAATCGACTCCTCTCTCAATAGAGAGACTTCCGAGAGAGAAGTATTATTGGTGAAGAAAACGACACATGAGAAGAGAAGTAAGCGCCGGCTCTTTGACAGCTGGAAACCCGGAAGAGAACACAGATGGACACTGGTCGAGTGAACCACGCAAGTAGTGAAGCTCGACAACATGGGCAAAGCCAGTGAAGAAGGCCATAGTAGCCAAGGGACTAAGGATTATCTCGACAGAAGCACTTCCATGGCAGTTAGCCAAAGATTCGTGCAACTGAAGAACAATTATCCACAAGTATCCAGACGCATAGGCAATCTCCGTGAACGTCAAAGAAGATGCCCTACACCAACCAACAATCCACCCTGCTAGAGCAGTGTCAAGCCACAGGCCTGATGAGCAGATGTTGGAAGGAGATCACCCGCACAAGCAGGTAAGTGCAAGGAAGAGAAGCCTCACAATGATACACCTGTGAAAGTGGAAAGAAAATGGGAAAGGGGATTTTCAGTGCAAAGGTGGGAAAACGAGGCGGCTGTGCATGACGAGCGAGAAACTTTGTCGTGATGGGACTGCATCTGAGAGAAATCACAAGGAAAAGACATCATTCGCTGACACAACCACACACATTGAAGAGTCCACACACAAGAGATGCGCACCAGCGAAAGACGAGCATCGGCGAACAGCTAGTGAGATGACCGCAGATGTCGTAGGCAGATCACTAAGCCCATCAGATTGATTGCTCCTGTAATCACTCGCGCCGCGAAAATTCGTCGTACCATCATATCTCGTGTTACCACCCGTAAGTAGCCTCAAAGAACGTTCCACATCTTACACTCTTCTCTTCTCTTGGATCTAACAGCCGAACTCGAGGATAGCAGCTAAGGTCGAATGGAAAAGAAATTGTTTGTCAAGCAAGGGCTCCTAGCGATCGAGGCACGCGTGGAACGCCAAGTTTTCCAACTCCGACGATAGTCTAACTCCTCTACCAGGCCCAGATCTTGAGCTAAACGGCGCGGATATTTCAGTACAACTCCATTCCAGAAAGTTGCCAGTCCAGCGAAGGTAAGCGTTTCAAAGAGGGAACCTACTAGAGAATCCCATGATCCAGTACACAAGCTGATACCATCGTTGCTAACACCTAGGCAGCTCACCCGATTGATGTGACCATTGAGCGAGCCAACCTTCTCTCCACGCAGTACGTCCCACACCTACAGGCAGACCGGTTAGCATTCCTCTGACGTCGTTTGTACGAGTAGTTCAAGTGCAAACACGTGTCTCTGACAACAGCGTCGACAAAGGTGCGTCATCGGCTCAACCTACCTTGCATTCAAAATCGTCATAACCAGCAAAGAGCAGACGACCAGAAACGGAAAAGGCTACGGAGGTGATACCGCAGAGGACTTGATCGTTCTAAATTTCCAGAATAGTCATTAGCACTCCATCTCATAGAGGTCTGCTGACGTGGCCAAACGAGAGCTTGCAGAAAGACAGAGCAAGTAAAAACTCCAAGCCATGGCAAAGACGAGAAGAAAGGAGAGAAGGATGAAAGCCAAGGCAAGGACGGCTAAGAAAAAAAGTGGGAAAAGAGGTTGGGACCAATGGTATAAGATGGTGCGAAAAGAAGACAAACGTTATGCGGCAGCATTGGGAGCGCAGGGAGCGGTGGAACATAAGGCTGATATGGAGTATCAGATGGACGATGAGTCGGACTCGGTGAACATGGACGAGAATATGCAGGATATCAATGTTCGTGAAAGGATTTGGCTTTGGGAGATGAGGGCCAGGGCGTATTACGGTGATTGGTAACCACCCGTATAATGATAAGCGTAGAACAAGAAATCCACCCCCAAGACCCCGTGGCAAGGTGTCTGATGAATTGAAATGAATACTGACCGAATACTGGTTAAGTTCACGGTCTGCACGGATGTCGAAGAGACGGCAGGAGGCATCGTCGGACCCGGTACCAAACGCATTTCCATCTGGGAAGAATTGGATAGCATTGATGTCAGATTCGTGGCCAGCGAAGGTCTGAACGGCCTTGCCGGTGCGAATATCCCAGAGTTTGGCGAAGGCATCGCAGGCGCCGGAGACGAAAACGTTTTGATTGGTCGGATTGATGCTAATGCTCATGACATCTCCGAGGTGGTCGGCGAATTCAGTGACCTTGGACCCAGTCTCGACATCCCAGAGCATGCAAGTCATATCGCCAGAAGAGGTCAAAATGCGGCGGTCATTGACGAAGCGGCAACAGGAAAGGTAGCCCGAATGACCGGATAGTTCGCGAGCGACACGAGTCGGACCATCACGAGCGGAAAGGTTGTAAACGGAGCAGATATTATCAAGACCACCGCAAGCAACATAGTTGCCGCTAGGAGCGTACGCGCAGGTCATAACCCAAGAGGAGCGGAGCGGAATCGCATGAACCTTATTGGTGGTGTAGGCGTCCCAGATGATGAGCTTACCGTCTTGAGAAGCGGAGACAAGGTGTCTACGATCGGTGGACCAGTGCATAGCGTAAATCTTCGCCAGATGGCCCTTGAGAGCTCGACGGGGTTTCATACTAACTCTAGGCAACGGGTCGGTATTACTCTGAGCGACTCCGCGGACTAGGACGCGCGATAATCAGCTTTCGGGGACAGCTATCTAATGCGAAACGACTTGGAAGGCCGCTGACACAGATGAACGAAGCCGGAGGACTTACGGGTAGCATCGGTCAGATCGTCCTTCTTGCGCTTGATTTTATCTTTCAAGCCTTCCGCGTCGCGCCTCGCCGCAGAAATCTTTGCCTGAACTTGCTCGTCTGACTGAGACATCTTGATGAATGTCTGGTCGGATTGAATCTCTTGACGAGGTGATATGAGTTCTGGACTTTGATTGATCGTGATTGACGTCAGGGGACCGAAAGAAGAGAGCTTCAGGAGGGAGTGACCACGAAGAGATCAGTGGAGGATTGGAAGAGTGTGAAGGAAGGGACAAGAGAGCTTTTTGACACGCAAGGAAGCAGCTGTCGCCTCCTACGAAGCTGACGTTGCGACAAATTCTGCGATGTTAACAGTGTCAGTGGTTGTTGTTGAAGTGAGATTGGTTGGTGGTCAAGATGAGGTTTAAGTGGAACAGGGAACTACAACAGGGCGGCGCCGCCTTTTTAGCCGAGATGTCAGTGTGGGGGGCTCTGCAGACTTGCTACGTTACCATAGGATGCTGTGTAGTGAGGGAGGGTTCAAAGAATGTCTGATCATTGAAGCTTCTACGTCAGAGGATGAGGACTTACCAGATGTCCGATATTGATTACTGCCTGGTGTTGGGGAAATCTAGGACTGGAGCAATCGATATTCACCCTACTTCGTAGGTACTTCGTACACTGAGGTTCCATGCTAGTCGCTTCGCTTCGCTTCCCGGGCGGTCTACGAGTAGAGCAGCACGACTGCTCAGTCTGCTCCCCTTATTCCAGTTCGAGCACTGTACCAGAATGTGGGGAGACATCTGTCTTCCGATTGGAAGTCATCCTAGGAGGTGCGAAGAGCTATTCTAATGTTGTAGGGGGCCTTCTGATACGCTCCGTACTTAACATAGGACTTGGCACCACCCGGAAGCCGGGTAAGCATTCGGGGTACTCGTGTGCTTTCTTCGGGCCTCTTCTTCATGTGCTGGAGAGTTATCTAGGAGGTCGCGTACATGTACTCGCACTCTACCGTTGATGTTTCGCAGCATCGGCACTGAGTCTGTGCAAAAGTGAAGCACGAGCAAGATCAAAGACAATCGATCTTCAATCTCCGCATAAGTGAAAAACTATGGCTGAGGCGGTTGTGGCTTGGATAATCCCCATAGATCAAGGGCTCTATCCCAAGTACGGTGCAGGTACACTTGCGGAGCACCGAACTCTGTAATAACCTCAGTTGTGGGGACGGCGTTAGCTGTCTAAAACGGGCCGCCAACAATTCGTTGGAAGCAACACATCACTACTACAGGTACGATATGGACGATGCAGCAGCATTGGCCCACAGCAGTACAAGCACTCCGTAGAGTAAGGTACTACTTCGTAGCAAATATTCCGTCCTTTGGCAGATGGCCACTAGACGTGCAGTACACGCTTCGCCCAATAGTAATGGCTGCCCGTGCGTAATGCGTACTCTGTAAGCGCTCGGCCACTGCCATCAATACCTTACGTGTATTGTTAGAACAAGCCTCGAGATCTGAAACGGATTTCTCCTCTGTGCCGCATCGAGTCTCCGGCTTCAAAGGCGGCGGGCACGTCAACGGTAACGGAACAATACCTACTCCACTTGCATACCAGCAAGGGTTTCTTCATTGTGTACTGACTGGTAGGACAGATGCAATGCACATGCATTGAAGTAAGGTATCGTAGGTCAGCATACAATTGGTGACAAGTCCGCACCTCAAGAAATCCCGCATAGGAAATGTAAAGCAGGTACTCAACAATCGAGCATGACAGCGACTTAGTTCTTGATATATGCTCTCTGGACCAAATCTGCACTCCCAGAACAATCACACGATACCTTACGACGATAGCCGATGCAGAGATTCATCATCGTCCTGCAAAGAAAATCACGATGATGAGTACTCGGTACGATATTTACTTTACCGTCCAGAATAATTGGTTCGTTGTGTAATATTGCTGCTTTACCTGCCGCATGCAGAAAGCCACTCGTAAGTGGCCAGCCAAAATCGCTTGCTTGGCCATCTTCGCGAAGCAAAGCAATCTCTGCCAGACAATAATATTACTCCTCACGCCTCGCTCCATCATCAGCAGCAGCAGAAGGCATCGTCGTCAGCCTGCCCTCTCCAGTCCCGACCACTCAAGCTTGCTTCTTCTGGGCTTTCCCGCGATTCCAATGTTCTTGTCTTGATACCCATCCAACATCAGTGTTTACGGACTTTCGCTGCGACTCGGGAAGCCGGCTGGTGTATCATCCTCCTCTCCTTTTTGCACATCATCTTGGCCGCATTTCGCGAATGAAAAGGTAGCAGCTCAGACGCGTATCCTGTTCGATCGCCGTGGCGTAAAGAACGATTCCCGCATGAGCAAGTCAGCAGCGCCAGTCGCCACCAAGTCAATCATCATCTCCACTGAAGCGAACCCCAACCCCTCCATTGCCAACGCTTCCACAGGCATCCTGTCTTGTCCCATTCGTCGAAATCCCTCGTGATTCTTCGTCGTCCCTCGCCGTCACGATGAGAGAAGTCAACTTCAGCATTCCTAATGTCAACAAGGCCTCAGTCGGCATCACCACCGCCCTGTATGATCGCCGAGCTTTGGACTGCACATCCACTCTGCCTCTCATCAACTCTTTGAACCATCTCGCCTACCTCACCACTTCATCTGCTCGCATTCGAGATATCTTGACGGTCGATGGCGGTGTAGAAAGACTGGTATGCATCCTCAAGGAAGGGAGGAGCAAGGAGATGATGGAGATGTGGAAGTGGAATCTGGCTTTCCAATGTGTGGTGAACATCGGTGTCCGTGGCTCGGAAAACGTGAGGACACGAGTCGTCGAAGCAGACATGGTCCCAGTCATTGCCACGATCCTTGATAACTATATCAAAGTCATTGACAAATGCAAAGTGAAGGCGGAGGCGGAGCTAAGGCGCAACGCACTGAGGCTTGGGATCCCCCCCAAGCCAGCCATTCGTCCACGAGAGCATCTTGGACGGCCTTCTTTCTACGACCGAGGGAATAATAACGCCGAGCAGCGAACGTTCCGACGTCAAGCGCCGCCGCCATCCATTGAGATACCCCAGCCATTCTCTCACACCCAACAAGCAGTTGAAAATGGGGCAATGGATGTTGCTTCTACTCCGCAATTCGCTGTTACTTCTCCGCCCGAACGGACTACATTCGCGCGTCACCATCACCATCATCACAGGAGCCATGACGGCAGACACCACGGTCACGGCACACAACCTGGTAATCGCAACCACATTGTACAGCCGCTTGCAACTGCTGTACCGTCAATGGACATGGCAGACGGGTTTGGACTGAGACCTGTCCGGGACATCGATCGCCTCCCGTCGATGCTCCCAGGCCTCCAGACAGGAGTCACGTCCCAACCTGAATCTCCCACGACCCCGGGCGCACCAGCACGGATTCGACCGTTGAATCTCTCCGCTGGTCGAGGCAGACGGCGCCCATCAATTCGTCAGCAGCAATCCATGTCTGGCGATTCAGACGACGCCAACGGTGAAGACATGGCTTCGGATGAATCTGCCGGAGCGGGCAATGCAGCGGAACCTATCGTTGATATTCAGAACAGCATGGATATCCAGGGTGTGGAAGAACGGGATGCGATGTTGGATGCAGTAACAACTCCCCTTGGTCTTGCAGCTCCAAACGCGTCTGAGGGCCAGGAAGCGGACACTTTCGACATGACCCATCGCTCCGCCATGGACGGCAGCATCATCAACACAACCGCAACCCCTACGAATGCGACCATTGCCTTCTCTCCTGCTCAACCTACCGTCAACGTCGTGAACCCGCCTCCGCCATCAATGCCTCCATATCCTCGATATTTTCTTGAGCCTGCCGCAGTCCTAGCCGCGATGCCTCGGGACGAAGACGTTCTAATGTCACTCCAGCTTCTCGCTTACGTGTCCAAATACTGCAACTTACGCACGTACTTCCAGCAATCCCATCTGGTACCGAAACTGAAGATCGGTAATGACCTGCAGGTATTGGAAGACGGTGCCAGTGTGCTGTGTAGTCTTGCGGAGGATACCGAAGAGGAAGAGGAATACTTGCTTCCCGACGATTTCAATATCTTTCCGCTCGTGGAAAAGTTCACCGTCCGCCATCATTCTCAAGATATGCAGTATTGGGCTGGAGTTGTGATGAGAAATCTGTGCCGAAAGGATGATTTGAGAGGTGGAATACGGCAGTGCGCTTATTACCAGTGCGGCAAGTGGGAGGAATACACCAGGCAGTTTGCCAAGTGTCGCCGTTGCCGTCGGACGAAGTACTGCAGCAAGGAGTGCCAGAAGAGTGCTTGGGTTTACCATCGCCACTGGTGCGTTGCCGCACAGCCTTAATATCAAGCGCATCATGTACATGACTGTTTCAGCGGCATTTCGCATGACCATGGATGTTTGATTTTCGTGCATGGGGGGTTCGGCGAACGAAGGTGTTCTGTATCTCTTGCTCGAGCCTCTTCCGGTGCATCTTCGGCATTACGAGTCTCCTTGTGTTCAACGCGTTCACCACACCTCGAGTTACTCAAGTCTGTCCTTATGGAAACAGTCATCTTTTTCGCGATTCTACGATGTATGTCGTTCAGCGACTCCACTGATTCCCCAGTGCATTGCACCCCTTAGCGAGCTCCAGCGGCTTCTTCTTTCCTTTCGTCTTGTCAGTGTCAGCTTCACGAGCTTCCCCGTTTGCCGGTTCAGTCGGGATGTGGTAGCCGTCTCAAGTCGCCAACACGCATTTTGTTCATTAACGAAGGGCTTCTCGAAGGTCTCATATCACGAAAATGTATATTTATGCGGAGAAGTCGAAAAGACCTGCTCACGCTGGTCGAGATGCCAATCAATCGGTTTATCTTATCAATGCTCAGTCGCAACGTTTAGTGCATCGTGTCAAATCGTCACCCCAACCATCAGTAGGGTCAGGTAGCGGTCAGCTTCATTGAGCCTATCTGGCGCAAGTAGAGTCGCAGCTCCGATCGGATTCTATGTAGGCTCATCCTGTTTGCCCCAGCCATAGGTAGCAGCCAGTCTACTGTTCAGATGCTCCTCCGCCGTCATCACTCTCCTTCCTTCCCCCCCATCGCATCCGTCTTCTCCCGCCTTTCTCCTGACCAGTTCGCTAGGGACAGGTACTAAATCCGTCTCGTTCGCCGGATGACAGAAATACGCTATGCTATACCGATCCTGGCCTCCCCTCCTCGTTTCCTGTGGGAAGATCACGCGGTGCACCGTTGACTTCAGCAAGCCATTCGTCCAGTACGAGAGGAGGTCGCCGATATTGATTAAGATCGGAGGGAGGGGGTCGATCTCGGTGCCGGACGGTGTGATGGGAACGGGAGACCAGGTCGAGGTGGGCGTGAAGATCTCGAGACCGGGCTGGGAGCGCCGCTGGAAGAGAAGGGTGACCGTTCCGTAATCGGAATGAGCGCCGGCGCGAACGTCGATTTCAGGTTCGTAGTCGCTATGTTCGGGAAGGGAAGGGTACTGATCAAGGATGAGCAAAAGACCGAAAATGGGTAGGGGTGGGATTTGGGAGGCCATCCTTACGTGCAACAGCCTCAGGATGGTGCCCGAAGGTCCCTTGGAGGGATCATGTCGAGAGGAGAACCAGTCTTGGCCGCCATCTTTGGTATCGATCTATGGGATGCCCCTGAGTCGGCGGATATTGGCGGACCCTTTTCATGACATCCGACATACCTTCAATCCCAAGGCGAAGAGCTCGAGTATCTTCATGCAGAGATGATGGCAGAGGTCGGCGAAGTGGCTCAACTCCGCCTCGTGAGCTGCCAGAGACTTCGGTATGGGTTGCTGCGCTTTGCCGTTGACAAATTCGCCAAGGTTTAATGCCCTTGATCATCTTTCAGAGCCTGTCGAAGATCCAATATCCATTGGATCACATGCTCACTCTTTGAAATCACCTTTCTGTAGTCACATCGCCAACTTAGCCGAACAAGCACAGTAGGTGCTCTACGATACACCCTAACGTACCCTTTGATTCTCCGGGTCCAAGGTCTCAGAATGCACGGATGACCAGCCCCGGTTCTGGTACAGCAGTCTTTAGACCGACTTCTCATCCTTGATAAGTCCGGAGCAACAGACACATACGTTCGCAGCGATGGCACATTCTGCCTTCTCTTCAAGTGGGGACTGGAAGAATTGACGTGCCTGCGTCGACATCAGCCTAGATTGCCCTTGCCATGTAGACATGCTACAAACGATCAGATACCAATTCAAAGGTTCGGTCTACGATCCCAGGGGTGAAATCCATCCCATGAGACCTGATGAAGACGAAACCGTGTCCGGCTGCTGCATCTATCAATTCATAACCAGTTTTAAGGTCGGCGTTAGATATGTCAATCACAGGAATCGGAACACTCTCTTCATTGCCGTTTGACATTTGGTCGTAAGTATGTTATTCGACGTCGATGATATGCGTATCAAACATTGATTCAACCCCATCAATGCAGTACCTCTTAGTGGTACGAAGTACTTACTTAGGTAACCGATACCTTAATGATCGCATTGCGGGCGCTAAGTTTCAAACGGGCATGAAGCATACGCTAAGATGCTCAGGGTCTTGCAGCTCTCTAAGGTAATTTTGGAACAAGTACAAGTAATTTCATACAGCTTCGACTCCCACAAAGCTTACACTCACATCCGTTTCTGAGGCGTCTGGTGCTTTGATTTAGAAAGCCGCGAGTTCCCTTTGTTTGTCTGCCTGGATTGGATCGCATACTATTCACCATGACCAGTAGGTCTAAGAGGAAAGGATGACTATCTGTTGACACTACTGACTGAATACACACAGTTCGCACCTTCGATCGGTGGGCGAGCGAGCGCGCTCAGACATTTCCTCTGGCATCACTCAAAAACGCGGTGATCGGCATTGAAGCAGCGTATTATTTAGACCGCTTCCTTACTCCCTCCCAAGAGCCTCTTCTGTCAGCAGTTGGAGGCTCTCCGCTAGGCTTGAAAACTCTGATCGAGAACGAGCTCGCTGCTCTCCAAAGCGCGGATATTACGCCTGTTTTCGTGTTCAATGGACTTGAAAGTGGCAGAAAGCTGGATCCTTTCAACGCTGCCGCCGTTGCGGTGCGTACTAATACAGATGCGTTCGAGGTCTACCACAAAGGTCAAGGTGCGCAGGCGGTGCGGCTGTTTGGATCCTCTGGTACGCACCTGGTCGTGATTGACGGACCCACGGAACCGCACTAATAACAAGATTAGGTGCAGTTCGACCGGAACATCTCTACATTTACTTTCAGAGAATCTTGAGGGACCACCATGTGGAATTCAGTGTCGCGCCCTACAGCGCATGCGCCCAGGTTCGTACAACACGCTGCCATTCTGTAGGCGAATGCTCACTCTGAATAGCTTGCCTATTTGGAAAACCACTCCAGCCAGTTCATTGACGCCATTTGGGGATCTTCCGAAGTGCTCCTCTTCGATGTCGACAAGCTCATCACTAACATCGACTTCGCTTTCCAGGAGAATGATCTACAAACACCCACGGATTTCCGCTTGGAAAGCTCCAAGTTCGCATGGATCAGTAGACGTAGCTGCGAGGAGGATCTGGGCAGAATCTCAAGCGATTTGTTTGTTGACGCTTGCCTTCTTTCTGGCTCCTCGATGCTGCCGACATTTCCTCCGCTCGAAAACCCTCAGTACTACCGCAGATTCAGCATTCGCGAGACCGTCAGTATGATGGTTTCTCTCGGTAGGAATGTAACAGCTGTTTGCTCCCATTACCAGGATGACCCGCAGGTTCGGGAGATGGGTTATCTCGACAAATACCGACGTACTCGAATGTCTATCAAGCACCATGTAATCCTCACCGCCGATGGCAAAGTCGAACCGCAGGACAACGAGCATGCGCCACGAGATGTTCATGATTTCATAGGGCAGCGACTACCAGAAGAGCTATACTTTTATCTCTCTCGAGGGATCGTTGGTCCACGGACTCTGAATTGGCTTACTTCTGGCGAGATCAACATACTGCCACCGTTGGATGGCGGAGAGTCTGAAGAGTATCGTAAACTTGTGCGCGATGAACTCAATCCCCTAAGGGCGCAATCTCTTGGTCTCCTCTCGCATTCTCTAAACAGATACTATCAGCGCAAGGATATCAAACTGCGCTGCTGGTTTGACGAGAAGACCAAACCGATCAGCCTCAAAGACCTACAGCCACCCAAAGAGTCGATCGCGGCGTGGAACATGAATGGCCCTGCAATCAAGGACAGAGCCAGCAAGCTCAAGGTCAGATCTCCTGATATCCCCTGTTTCTTTCTAACTTCACTGCTGATGTCGATGGTAGTCGATTCCAGGATCTCTTACTTACGCTGTGCTGAGCTTGAGTGAAAGTGCCTTTGCAGCCAAGACCATTACAGCAAAAGCTAAGGACGCACCACCGGTGAGTCGCTCAGAAACACTCGGACAGTGTGAAGACTGACCCTTTCTAGCTACTGAGCACGGAGGAGGAGGTCATTTGCAATGCCTTGTGGCGCTTCCTTCAGCTCCGAGGCTATGTAGATGAGAAGCATACCTTGACGACTTGGGGCAAGGTTTTGGGCACCACTTTGTCACATCTCGACTCCGCGGATGGCCATGAAGAAGCCGCTTTCCTTGCGGTCGAGCTGCTGCGGCTCGGTCTTCTTAACGCTGACGCAATGTTCCCGAAGTATACTGGTTCACCGTCTGAAGGATCAGGTTAGTACAAACGGGTCGATGTTGTATTCCACGCGGGTTTGAGACGTGGTTAACCGCGCTCACAGAAGAAGACAAGCGCAACTCTCTCTGGATATCTCGAGTCGCATGTCTTGGCAAACTTGGACATAAACCGCGGGGCTACGCTGGTCCTCTGAGCAGACATCTTCTGGCCTACAACTCCGTCATATCTGTCGTTCGGGACAATCTGCGAGATCTTTCAGAGATTAGCTTAGTCACACTGCTACTTGATGGCAACGTAGACCGAAATCGGGACGATTGGACGACTCTAGGTCTTGCGTAAGGCTGCCTTTTGTATGACGAACACTAACATAGCTGATGTTCGGTAGTCTTCCATTCTCTGAAGAAAACAACTGCGCTCTCGCCATAGCCGTCAAGACATATTTTGACGAGCTCGCTACAAAGCCGAACCCTACTTCTGTCAAAGCTAGGGATGAGGCGAAGAGTAAGGGGTCCACATGGATGGACCATTGCATTGACTTCGTTGCCAACCTAGATATTGCTTTCAGGCTCTGGGATGCGGTGAGCCCTGGGTTCCGCCGCACTCGTCGGGGTTAGGATGCTGATGTTTAGATAGATCTTCGCGGGAGTCAAGGGTGCGGGTACAGAAGTCAGAGATGGGCCGATGTGGGCTGAAGTGGATAGGTGGCTCACGGAACGACGATAACGTTGCAGACCTTGCATATTCAGCGGGACTTTAGCTGTTCATATTCTTACACGATGTGCAACCGCCCCAAAGACTCAAATACCTTATTTCGGGTTCAGGTTGCCGGCAAGTCATCATCCCACCCCTGCGAAAACGGTGATGTCGAGCGTTCGCAGCATAGACTCGGTCTGTCGAGCCTACATGATGCAATACAACTCGTAGCTAGGACAGTCCATGGCGCAAACAAATATCACTGAGCTTACGGGATACGATGAAATCTATAAGACCGGCCAGCTTATGGGTGCTATGCAGAGTCTCGAGGACTTCGATGCTCGCCGATGGCCACAGATCAAACATGGTTGGATCAATGTAGGTCAATCGCCGAGGTATGTCAGGTGAAGGTGTGGATTTGGAAAGGTGGTTGCTTTTGCCATGCTGGACGAACTAAGGGGCACTGATCATGGACGGTGAGAACGGCCAGACGACGCGAAAAGATCAAGTGTACAGGTACAGATACCTTGTTAGAGACAAGTGAAGTAGGCAAGACTGTTAGACTCAGTAGGAATTATAAGTTCTTGTGCACATGTAGAATGGCTGCTCGAAGACCATAAGCCCTGATGACCATCTGCATCAGTATCGTCAACGCTCAAAAGAGTTGCAACGGCCGCCGACCCTATACGATGCGAAACACAATCTGACATGCCTGAGACTGTGTCCTGATATGCATGATCCCAATGGCTGGCACTGTCATCATGCACTGGCGGTTCGACGAGCTCTCCACTCATTTGTTGAATTCGGCCGTTTGAATACTCTCCACGCCAAAACCCGTCATGTAAGGCACCAGCATGCCCGCGGAAGCCATCCCAGCACAATGTTGTTGCGACTTGAGTTGATTGACTTGAGTTGACTGAAGAATCTAGCTACTCAGGGGCAGACAACACATATATACCTGAGCTAGTCTACATTGTACACATGTGGCTTATTCTTGATGTTTAAGATATAGCAGAGTCGCCTAAACGCTCCGCTGGAATGTGAGGAAAGAAAGTAGATTTATTCAAGCTGTTTGCTGAAGTAGAAACAAATACAAAAGTCTTCGAGACACGAAGCCATGTTATAACAAAGTATTGGCAGCTTCAATGATAAATACGAGGACGAATTATTGGAGGCATACATACCTTAAGGAACACATTCCTCGCTTCATCCCCCCTGGAGGGCCTTAGCGCTTGGTAACGGCAATGGTGTCTTTTCTGCCTTCGTCCATCAGATTTATCAGCCAAGGCTGTCTATTTTAAGGGAAACCCCTTCACTCTGTACCCTTACCTGTTACCAACTCTTTAAACATTTAAACCGCCGAATATTCTCTGACATTCAAAGGATAGCCAGCTCCGTCCATCATTCGTCTAGAAGCATGGCTCGCCTTAGCTATCTCCTTCTCTCCTCCCTTGCTATTCTGGGGGCACACGCAGCTTCCTCGGTCCTCGACTTGATACCGACGAATTTCGATCAAGTGGTCCTCAAGTCCGGCAAACCTGCACTCGTCGAGTTCTTCGCACCATGGTGTGGGCACTGCAAGACTCTAGCCCCTGTGTACGAAGAGCTTGCGCAGCATTTCGCGTTTGCAGAAGACAAAGTGTCCATTGGTAAGGTGGATGCGGACGATCACAAGGAGCTGGGACGGAGATTTGGGGTTCAAGGTTTCCCAACGCTGAAATGGTTCGATGGTAAAAGCGACAAACCTGTGGACTACGCTGGTGGCAGGGACCTCGAAAGTCTCACGAAATGGGTTACCGAGAAGACGGGCCTGAAGCCCAAGACCAAGAAGTCAACTCCGAGCCAGGTGGAGATGCTCAATGACAAGACGTTCAAGCAGGAGATCGGAGGCGACAAGGATGTTCTTGTGGCTTTTACGGCGCCATGGTGCGGACGTAAGTCGATACTGTCACCCCCCCGAGGCTTTCTATTACTAATAATTCATCTTAGACTGTAAGACTCTCGCCCCGACCTGGGAAACGTTGGCCAATGATTTCGCCGCCGAGCCCACTGTGTTGATCGCCAAGGTCGATGCCGAAGCTGAGAACGCGAAAGCCACAGCACAAGAGCAAGGGGTCAAGTCTTACCCCACCATCAAGTACTTTCCTAAGGGGTCGACAACACCTCAAGCGTACGAAGGCGGCCGATCAGAAAAGGAGCTGATCAACTTCCTGAACGAGAACGCTGGCACCCACCGTGCCGTTGGCGGCGGATTGGACGCGAAGGCTGGCACCATCGAAGCATTGGACGCCATGGTTGCCAAGCTTACCGCAGGAGGCAGTCTCGCGACTATCTCCAAAGATGCCCAAAACGCCGGCCAGTCCCTCAAAGACAAGTATGCCGAGTACTACATTAAAGTCTTTGACAAGCTTAGCAAGAGCGATGGCTACGTCGAGAAGGAATTGACCAGACTGGATGGTCTACTCAAGAAAGGAGGATTGGCTCCGGAGAAGGTTGATGACTTGACCTCACGTTCAAACATCCTGCGGAAGTTCACTGGCAAGGATAGCTCGAGGGATGAGCTATAGTTTACATGTTCGCTCGAATGAAAGCAAATAAACCACATATTACGGCATCATTGGGTCTAATGAGGGGCGTATAGTCAAGTTTTCAATTGGAATATTCCCGCATATGATATTGCGCCGGGGCCTCCAAATCGCTGAACCTGCGTATCATGCCGTAAACCCTGTCGCACAACCAAACGCCCGCTACTGAAGTTACCGTGAGGTCCCTCATTGCTTAGATTGAGTCGAGTCGCCGCCTGCTTGGATGTTGGCTTCAAGGGTATCCAGTCTTCGCGACATGTCATCCACTGCAGAGTGTCAACGCAGACGGCATCTGTCGGAAGCTTAGTACCTACTCTTGGCAAAGATCTCGGCAGAGACTGCAGAGAACTTGGCGGAGAGTCCGTCGAGGAGCTCATCCACCACGGCGGTGAGCTCTGCGGGGGCATCTTCAGGCGTCTGTCAACATCCAATGCAAATGGTCAGCGACAGCTGTTCCATGGAGTACACTCGACCATCTCTCAAACGTACCGACTCCTGCTGTAGGTGCCCATCGGCCGTGACGCTGTCCTGCTCCGGCGAAGCCATCTTGGAGATGTGTGCGACCGAAAGCGGACTTGGCTTCAGTTGGTCGGCGGTCGAACTGCCCTGTAGAGCCAAAGACGTCCGGAAAAGTCTCGAGGCATGTTTCGGCGGCGGTGGCTTACGGGCGATCTCGTGTTTGATTGGCATCGCCGCGTAGGCGGTGAGGACGCTTGGCGTCGGTAGTGTGCCTGATAGGGAAGGTTTAGTTTAACGTTGCGCGCTAACTAACTTGAAGATTCAAGCTCGCGCGAAAGATATCAGAGACAACATAACTCACAATGGGGGAAAAGCGCAAATTACTCGCCGCCCTTGATGCTCACAAAGGTAGAAACCTTAAGCTTGAGCGGCAAAAGAAACTGCAAAAGCAAGCTGAGAAGAGGAAAAGGTCGAGACAGCGACAAGAGGTTCTGGACGAAGAGAACGTGAGTGATGGTGATGACGGAGAGGCGGAGATCAACGATGTTGGAGAAGAGGAACGAGTCAATGGTGATGGTTGGGAGACTGAAGAGAGTGAGAATGTGCCGGCAGCTGTATGTGTTGATTGTCCAATACAGGACAGATCATGCTCGATACTGATTCACTTACGCTAGCTTGACTTCTCACGCTTAGATGACAGCGATAGTGAGAGTGAGAGTGGCCTTGAAGGTGCCAACGGTGATCTAGAAATAGATGGAGAAGACGAAGAAGAGGATGCCGAAGCTATCGCACTCTCCGACATTGAAAGCCTGGATGAGGAAGAGAAAGGCGATGTCGTACCTCACCAACGACTCACAATCAACAATACCTCCGCTCTCCTCAAGGCACTCAAATCAATAGCACTCTCGACGTCGAAACTCACTTTTTCCGAACATCAATCCATCACATCTGGGGAGCCAGTTTCTATACCCGACGTCGACGACGATCTCAATCGCGAACTGGCCTTCTACAAACAATCCCTTGACGCTGTGAAAGAAGCCCGTTCCCGATTAAAGAAGGAAGGCGTACCCTTCTCGCGACCAACGGATTACTTTGCTGAGATGGTCAAGAGCGACGAACACATGGGTATCATCAAGCGGAAGATGACGGACGAGGCCGCCAACAAGAAGGCTGCGGCAGAGGCGAGGAAGCAGCGGGACCTGAAGAAGTTCGGGAAACAGGTGCAGGTAGCCAAATTGCAGGAGAGAGACAAGGCCAAGAGAGAGACGTTGGATAAGATTAACATATTGAAAAGGAGTACGGCCCCTTTTAGCCGTTAAAATGTTACTGGCGTGCTGACTCATACGCCCACAGAACGAAGAGATGCGGATACAGGCAAGGCAGAAGAAGACGACCTCTTCGACGTAGCTTTAGAAGATGCGAGCAAAGTGGACAAGTCTGCCAGGTCAGGGAAGGGCGGCGCAGGCGGCAAGGCGAACAACAAGCGTCAAAAGCGGGACGAGAAGTTTGGATTCGGCGGGAAGAAGAGATTCTCCAAGAGCGGAGATGCGGCGTCCAGTGCCGATATCAGAGGCTTCTCATCCAAGAAGATGAAGGGGCAGAAAAAGGGGGCTCAGCGGTTAGGGAAGAGTCGAAGAGCAAAGCAGAGTTAGTGATGATCAACATAATCTTTGGCGACCATAATGTGTTGGCGGAGTTCTCAGCAACTTCGTATGCTCCGGGTGAACGTGAAGAAATGATCCTGTAGATGGTCGCCCTCGTTCCCTAGCCATTTCCTAGTCGCTTGGTCCATCTTGCGAGGTGATCGTCTCTCCGTCTCTGTCCCGATTCTTCTACTGTATTATCTGTTGCCAGTTCGTTGGGCTCATGATCCGCTGTATATTATCAAAGAGAGGTACGTCACACCGGCAGCATGCCTTTGTAGACGTGGGGCTATATGGGGCAGCGGCCAGAGATTCGGATTTCCCGGACACATGAGTGCCCTTGGTCTGCTTCGAGTCTGTTCCTCTTGAAGATACTCGATGCTTTTATCAAGCATAGTTGATAACTAATAGGGTCGAGCTGTCGTGCAAGATTTGGTTAGCAGTCAACCTTGAAATATCATTATATTGCTTTGAGGGGTGCCCGTCCCGTCACAAGGAACAGCATGTTCATTGTCTTTATACTAAAACGATCGTTCCTTCTACGCTTAGTACATCAAACAGTCGTTGGATATTGCACAAAGTAGCTTTCGGGGATGACCGACTCGTATCAATACGACACAGACATGCGCTCAGCGCCGAGACCGTAATACCCGCCATACCACAAACGCCCTCTACACTGGATATCATAAGGTCCGATTTCGTACAACGCGAGAAATGCGATACTCCGATCATCAGTACCTTCGTTGAATTGGATTAGGAAATGAGTCACTGGCAACCCGACCAGGCAGAGATTGAGTGGCGGCGATCTGATGAATTCGATGAATCAGGTTGCTGAACTGAGTCAGCTTTGGCTTCAAGGCCTTGACGTACTAAGCTTACGTAACTGGTAGATGCAGCCTCTCTTCCTCGAATACCAGATTAAGCTTATCTCGAGCCCTGAAGTTGTGTCCCTTGAGATGATCCTTGACCATCTGCTGTGACTTTGCCCTCCTCGCATGGTAGACCTTGTAGTTACATCCATCGACGGTGCACGTCCAGGTGCCACCAGGGCCTTGGGGACTGGTAGAGGGCAGTGGCTGCTCCAAGATGTTGAACGCTGATGTGCTTTGCATGTTGTGCGATGCTTCAGAGTCCGACAGCATAGATTTTGCCCAAGAAGCATCACCCGAGCCCAACTCGGCCTTGACGCGTTTGGCAGCTCTCGGATTGCGAAACGTTGCTTTCTTCCTTTGCAAAGGCAAGTCAACCGCTGCAGGGCCCTCATCGTCGCTATCTTCGTCGCGGTCTGTTATAGCGACATTGACGCCTTTCCCAGCTCCTTTATTTGCGTACTTAGTGCTCTTGGGTCGCAACACTGATTTTCTCTTATGAGGGCGCCGACGTAAGTAAACCACACTCCCCCCTGCAACCTCGTCATCAGAACACTCCTTGTCCTGCATACGTTTCTCAGGCTTTGGGTCTTCCTTGCCTCCAGTTCTGCGTGTTTCATGCGACCTCGTCAACGGTTTCTTTGCCGGTTGAGAGCTGATATCCTGTTCCTCGTCGCTCTTGGAATCTCCTTGAACATGCTCGAGCTTTGTTTTGATCCGCGCAAAGTCATCCTACAAAGGTAGTCAGATCAATCTACGGGCTATTGTGACTTCTGTAGGCCCACTTGGAACTTCTGTTTCATATGCCGGCAAAAAGGTGAAGTTGCCCAGGCGATGCCCTCCTTGCCACTCAACATGGACACGATGAGGAACTCCCGGTGCTTATAAAAGGCCTCGGCGGCGTCATCGCCATCGTCGTAACGGTGATTTGAGTGCTCAACATACTGTATGTTGTTGTTAGCTTCCCTGTACTAACAGTCACTTCCCACTGAACTTGCCTTCTTGAAGAGAGTTCGGGACTGCTCTTCCGTACTCTTCAAATCCTTATGTCCCCGCTTCGTTCCGCTTTTCTTATATCTGTCGACTAAGAAGTATAGTATGTCTATAGCCTCCACCATTTCATCAAAGATGGTCTTGTACTCTGCGGCAGGTTCAATCGCAAACCACCCGGCCTTCCCCTCTGCCCATATGCCAACCCCACCATCATCATATTGACCGTAAGCAAATCGCTTGACGTTGGAGAGTCGAATGAATTGCTTAAGAAGATTGTCATCCAGGACTGTGATGGACCTGTCAATTGACGCCCGGCGGCAGGCTACTGAGGGATTTGCATACCGAGTCGCTCCTGGTCATTGTCAACCTCGTCCAGATAACCACGGACCAAAACAGGAGATTGATTAGACGCGGTAAGAAGACTCGCTAGGCTGAGGCCATCCGGTCGATACACCGTGACTTCACTCAGCCTGAACTCCGGCCATTGATTATCGTCTTCAATCCAGGGATTTTTTGGAGCGAGAACGACTTCTTCATGCAAGGTCATGTTCGATTGTACCAACTTGTAGTATTCCGGATCGAGTACATCGTAGAACTCGATCGCGTCCGCTGTATCACGACCTCTCCCAATCACATCTCGCCGCTGCTTTGCGACTGAGTGTCGGGGGTTCATGGAGGGCTCGGGGAGCTACTTGGGCGATATGCCGCTAGTCTCGCTTCGCGTCGATCAATGCATATTTGCATGGTCGTGAACCTCGCTCTGAGATCAATATTGCCAAAGCAATCAATCTCATGTGGGCGGAATTGAGAATTGATTGACCTGATCTCTTGCGTTGCATACGGCAAGCCCATCGTTGGAGATCCGAACAAATATTCTGTGCCAGCTAGGGATCACGAACCGGTCAACGGTGCACAGGATGCTGGTTTTTGGAGAGTAAATAGTCTCAGTATCCGGTACTGATGACTGTAACATTCTTTTTCAAGTCAGTCATGAGCAAGAGCAAGATCGTTGAGGGCGTTTTTGGTGAGCCTTGATACCAGGCTGTCAAGCTATCGGTCTCAGAGAGGTTACGTTCGCTGAAGTTAGCCCCTAGCCATCAACAAACCTCCAGGGATTAGCTCCGCTCAAGTCGTACGAGACCTACAGAAGGCATTCAATCCTTCCAGGCTCTTCGCGCCATGGCTCGAAGCTGAAAAAGCAAATCGCAGCCGTGAAAGTCACAACCAACGTTTCAGACGAAGAGACAAGCGCCAGCAGGTAAAAATTGGACATGGAGGGACCTTGGACCCACTAGCAACCGGTGTCCTTATTGCAGGAGTTGGGAAGGGTACGAAGCAGTTACAGGGATTCTTGGAGTGCACGAAGGCCTACGAGGCGGTCGTGCTGTTCGGTGTCGCCACTGATACGTATGACAGGGAAGGCAAAGTGCTTGGAAGGGCACCGTATGCGCATATCACGAGAGAGGGTGTGGAGAAAGCCTTAGCTGCTTTCAGGGGGAAAATCATGCAGAAACCACCTTTATTCTCAGCGTTAAGAGTTCAAGGCAAAAGATTGTACGACTATGCCAGGGAAGGTAAAGATCTGCCTGTGGAAATCAAGGAGAGGCCCGTCGAGGTCAAGCAGCTAGATATCGTCGAATGGTTGGACGGCGGTGAGCATCGGTACGAATGGCCAACAAGGGAGATAAGGGCAGAGTCTGAGAACCCTGCTGTGGCAAAGGTTCTGCAGATTGATGCTGTCAAGGAGGATGGTAGTGAGCGAGCAAATGGGGAGAGGTCTGATGTTAAGGAGGCAGGTGTCGAAACCGGTACGAAGAGGAAGAGATCGATGGACGATGATGATGATCTTGTATATGACAAGAAGGTGCGCAGAGATGATCCCGAGCTGGTCATGTCTGGTGGACTCCAGTCACCTGGCGAGGAGAGAGACCTTCATCAATCGGGCCAGTCCAAGCCCGTCGTACAATTTACTCGACTCAAGAGCCCAAAAGTCTCGGAGGAAGCACTGGGCCCACCTGCAGTCATGCTTCGCATGACAGTTACTTCCGGATTCTACGTTAGATCTCTGTGCCGCGACCTAGGAAATGCAGTCGGGTCACTTGCAATCATGAGCGAGTTGGTCAGGACAAGACAGGGCGACTTTGAACTCGGCAAGAACGTGTTAGACTACGATGACCTGGCCAGAGATGAGGACGTGTGGGGTCCGAGAGTTGAAAAGATGCTCGATGATTGGAACGATGTGGGCATAGCCGAAGGTGATGGCGAGCGACGACGTACTCAAGGTGAGGCAGAAGTGGAACACGGCCTAGCTTGAGTCCGTCACGAAGTATTCGCAAAATTGTACTGTGATAATAAGTGCGACACGGTGATGGTAATCGTTCGCCATGTACGAGGCTTTTCCCAAGCTCTAAATATTCCCCGGCACAGTTGGGTGCCTTTGAGATGTTGTAAGACAATTCCTGGACGATGACGGATCTAGACCGATTCATCCAAATGGTAGACTCCTTTCCCGCCAGCCAACGTCGAGAGCCAACTATTAATATACGATACCACCAACACTAACAAGACCCTTTCAACCAGGCTCTGCTACAGTAATCTCGGCTACGGAAGCTCTCTCATTCCCCTGGTGGTCCTCTTCCTTACTTTCATGATTGATGAAGACAAAGGAAAGGAGGACGATTCCCGCGCCGATCCAGTACGCAACGCTCGAATATTGTGCGTCAAGAATCATCTGGCCAATAAGAGAGAGGGGAATGGTTAAGCTGAGACCCACAGTCACTACCAAGGGTGATGTGAGTAACATTGCGTACGCCCAGCAGATGTCGGAGATGAAGGAAGTGGCGGAATTCATCTGCAAAGACATCTTAGCCCTTGCTCCGATCAGTACAGTTTTGATGTCGAGGACATTACCAGCACTATAGCTAAGACATGACGTGTCGGCGGCAGCTGGAAGATCTCCTCGCCCGTGAAGTGTAGGATGATAAACCCCGGCCAGAGTGCCAAAACGTTGAACAAGCCAACAAGACCGAAAAACAGTGGCATATTAACTCTCCCTTCGTCTCCAATGCGCTTCTTCATGAGGATCGTGTAGAGTCCGTATAAGGCAGCACTCGCAAGTGCCAACGCATCACCGAGAGCTATTTGCTCTTGGGACTTGTGCGGAAATGATCCGCGGCTCTTATCATTGTCGCCAGAGAGGTCCATCGTGGATATCATAATTATGCCTGCCATGGAAGCAAGTACACCCACAAGCTTTCTGAGAGTGAACTTCTCAACCTTTGCCATAGGTAAAGCTCCTAGAAGAAGGGTCCAGATGCCTACAAGGTTCAGCTCAGCCCTTTATGGAATATGGGCAACGTACTGCTCGTCGAGGTTAGGATCGTCGAGCTGGCGACCGTGGTGTACTTGAGACAAGCGGCGGTGAAGTAGTTGGCCTTGGTATCAATGTAAGCACTTGGGGTTGATATGAAGGGAACCATGGCTGCGTACAGCGAACTGTAACACATGCATCAGCCAACGAGCCTAGGTAAGGTTGCTATGTTCGCTCACCCATAAAATACAGAACTCCAAGCTTAGCTTTGCAGTTTCCCACACACTGAGGGCTGTCCCCGTGAAGCTCTCCTCTGCAACGTCTAGAACTCGAGAATTGCCCAATGACTCATCTAATAGCAACTGATGCGATGCAGATCTAGACGAATGTCTCATAGAATCATTCTGATTGTCTGGCTTCGGGAACGAATCTCCATCTTCTCCAGATATTTGCGAGTAACTAGTACATATTGATTTCCAAGGTAGAATAGCCCTAAGAGGAAGGCCAGAGCGACGTCTATCATACACAGTCTTGATGATTATGGGTATCAGCGATATGGCGAAAAACGACGTATTTATTTAAGTCACCAGGAACGGCTTGGAGTATGTATTATCGGCAAAGATTGTCTGAACATAACCAAAGCAGTCAGCTATGCTGTCACAGCGGGAACCTATGGCCATTACGCGTACACTAGCTAGGAAACTAGACGTGGTCCACAGGACAACAGTCACGAGTAGAAGAATGATTCCGAGCGTCCGCCGCGCGAAGCCTCCGAGCGTTGGCGCATTATTCTTTTGGACGCTTGCTAAAGATCTCAAAGAAGACGAGGAGGTCCTCGGAGGTCGTCTAAGGGTTTCATCCCCAAGTAGAACGGGCATGGTAAAGTCTGCAGCCGCGGCTGGAGGGGCGTGAGGTATGATACCGCTCATTGCGATGATTTTGTGACTGGTGGCCTTTGGAATGGCCAAGATCTAGGGGCAAAGTCTAGGGAAGCGAAGTGACCTAAGTGTTGCTTCTTCATGGGTGGAGCAGGGACAGGAAGATTCCGAGTTGCGTTTGAGGAAATGGACCCCAAACCAGGTGTCTATCTTGTTCATTGGAGAGGTTGGTGCGAGCTGACAAGGCAATCTCAATCATGCCGTTGCGACGTTGTGGTACGCACGAAGCACATGAGGTCTACATACTTTGCCGTATACTTATGCACAAAGCGGCTTGAATGAGCAATTATATTTTCGCTTTGTGCCTTAACATATAGTATGTTGTTGCAGCCTTCTACCTCGAGACAGTAGGGGCACGATTGGAGAAGTATAAGCACATTGACGTCTGAATATTCCTACTTACAGAGCAAGCATGACTGCGCCCATCATGTTGCTATGCATTTGAAAACAGGGTGGGAGAACGCATCTCGAAAACGCCGGGTTCCACCAGGACACCCCAAAACCCAGAGACGTGCCCTTACCAAGGCCCCCGTTAGTTGATGCAACCGTCGGCGCAGCCTGCTCCCATGAACAGCTCACCGAGCCATGAACGCATACTTGTTTAAAGCTTATTGGTCTGATAGCGTTCCGATTTAACATGCACAGCCGTCTCGCTCATTCTCGAGGTGAATATTGATGGGGTCCGAGAAGTCACCGCCGAAATCCTCAGACTCTTCCTGCGCCAACGCGTTTCTTGCAATCACTGAGAGGGTAATAAAGTCAGCTCACTGGAAGTTGTATTTGTACGCCTGGAAGCGGCAAAGTGGCTGCCAACCTTCAAAGGCTTGCTCCACGTTTACAGCCTCCTTAGCGCTAGTTTCAAAGTACGGAATGCCTCCTTTCGACTGGCAAAAGGTCATGGCTCTTTTCGATGAAATCATTCTCTTGTTCTCTTCCACATCAATTTTATTGCCCAGAACAACCTAAGAAAGGCATTAACCAGCGCAGTATTTTGTTAAAGTGCCATACGTACGAAGGGGAAGCTCTCCGGGTCTCTAGGGCTTGCTTGAATCAGGAATTCGTCACGCCAGCTGTCTAATGTGTCGAAGCTCTTCGAATTGTTGACATCGTAGACTAGTACGCAGCAGTCTGCTCCTCGGTAGAATGCAACACCTAGGGACTGAAATCTCTCTTGACCAGCCGTATCCCACAACTAGGTGATAAATGATCAGTCGTGGACTCGCGGTTGCCTCATGTTCTTACCTGCATGGTAACCAGGCGATCATCCACAAGAACCTCCTTTGTCAGGAAATCTGCGCCTATTGTGGCCTTATAGCTCGCACTGAACTTTTTGTTGACCTGCATTTGGGACAGACGTCAGCGGGCGGGTCCTCCGTTTCGATCGAGAACATCCATATATGTCGGCTTGTGCTTAGGTCGTCATGCTTGAAACATACAAATTGGTTCATCAAACTGGTCTTTCCTACCCCGCTGTCGCCGAGGATAATGACCTTATAATTAGGCTCAGGTTAGTCTATGAGAGGAGATGTATTAGATTGGAGCTGTATACATGCCTTGAGAAGAACCTTCTTCCTTGACGCCATGACACTCGTCCACTATCCTCCACTGTGAAGCCCAGTCCGAACCTCCGAGAATCAAGCTATGCTCAGGCGAGATTTGGAGCCGGAATCAAAGCTCCGATAACGAGTCTTGTGTCTAGAACGCGGGAGATGTCCTGGCTTTGCAGGTCTTAAGTCCTGGCAATGTTGTGATGGAGCGTCAGGGCAGCGTTGTGTGTAAATACATTCATTCATTCACAAAGCAAGCGAATGGAGCTCGATCGTGTCATCCATTTGTGGCACATGCATCGGGTCTTGGCGCACTTGCCGCTAGCTTAGGATCTCAACCACCACTTCGATATAGGTCCCAACAGGTATGAGTTGGTAACCGGTCAGCTAGCTATGGGCTTCTTGTACTTCGTACTTCGTACTGGAGCTGGCACTTGATCGTCCTTACAGTCGGATGCCGAGTCTTGGCAACAATGATGCGCCTTCGTATCACGCCCATGCGTTGAGTTTTGCTTTATCTTATTCATAGATCAGGGCTCACGATGACTTCCTGGCGTCGTGAGTATCTTACGGCGCTTGAGAACCGTGACAAGAATGAAAAGGCCAATATCGAAACCTACAATGCGTGTAACAAATCCTCAGTCAACTAAGGCCTGAGGACGTGCTGATTACAAACATCGTTAGATACCAAGCTGGCAGACAGGATCACTTCCCAAGGAAGCATCTCATACGGCCAACCTACCCTAGGTACAGCAGACTCTGGAACGCTAGATGTCAGCAGGGGCCGAGCGGAGCCGAATCCCACTATGCGAGTTCGTAGCCCTGCTTCCTCTGAGCCGTTGGCAGGAATCAGGCATGATCTTGTTGAGGCACAACGTTCGAAAGGAACGCTACAAGGGAGCCTGAAGGCGGTCACGGATGAGATGGAGAAACTCAAGATCAGAAGCAAGGTGGAGAGCAAGCGCATCAATGAGCTTAGCGCAGAAAGGGCTATCCTCACAACGAGATTGAGAGATAGGGATGAAGAGCTCAAGGGGAAAGCGAAGCTACTAGACGTCTGTCAAGTCTTGGATTCGGTATTGAGACAGCAATACTGATCATCTCACTCGCTCATTGCAGGATGTCCAGGATGAGATGGTTTCACTGAACTTACAGCTCAACATGGCCGAAGAGCGATCGCGAAAGCTGCAAAGGGAAAACAAGGATCTCGTCGACCGGTGGATGGCACGCATGGGCCAAGAAGCAGACGCAATGAACGTTGCGTCGAAATTTTCTTGAGAATATTGCTTGGTATCAGACATGTCATTAGCTGGAAGACTCCAAGTTAGTGAGCTATTGAAATTGATGACCCCGAACCAACAGTAAGACTCCTGTCAATGCTGAAGAGAAGCGCCGAGCTGATGAACTGAGGAAAGCAGTAACATGCTCTATGCAATATCCTCTTGTCCACTTGTGCTCAACTATGTGGCCTTGCGCGGTAGACCAAGACATCCATCCTGCCATATACACCGTGATAGGAGCAATTCGGCCAGGGAGAGATGTGTCGACTAGGAAAGCATGCTATGCCGTCTTCTCCGCAAAAGCCCGCAGCTTTGTGCTATCTTTCCTAGCAACAAAATAAGTGCCAGCGGCGTCCGTCCAGCTAACGCTGTCCGACCAGTATTGCTTGCTCTCGACCTCCAGCATATTGACTGGAGAATTAAGATTCCGCGTCGTGATCTTGTGACCATGGGGCACGAAAGACTTGAGAGACACGATCTGGCAGCCTTCTTTAAGATCCAGAAACAGACTGATCAAGCCATTATTCAGCTCTGGAGTGAAAGCTTGGTTGTTCACCAACACCACATCGGCCTTTTGGATGATTTTGCCGGTGCTTGCACTCTTCAGAAAGTCACCTCGTTCGAGGTGAATATGCCCAGCCTGCAGTCCCCAGAGATGGCACCGTGCTTCAAATTCCTTCTCCTGAAGCTCAGCAAGATCGCAAGCGTTCTCCATCACCTCGCAGCCCCAGCTTTCACATCCAACCTCGAGCGCTGCTTGCAATACCGCATTACCTACACCAGATCCTAGGTCGACAAAGATATGATCCGACTTGAGCTTGGTATCCTTGAATATCTTTGAGAGAAACCTCGGCAGTAGTTCGCCATAGACATTGTCGGTCCCGTTCTCGTATTGCCGCAAGGATCCAACTCTTGGTGACACTGTTCGAGAATATGTCTGTGTCAAAAGTCGCTCGATCAGCGGGAGCTCCAGGATGTGCATTGAATCAAGCTTCGCCGAGATTGTCCCGTCAAGTCTGCAGCGGGTGATAACACCGTTGTACTCCTGAACAACTTGTCTGAACTCTTGCTCTGACTGCCGAAAGATGGCTCGCTTCAGTCTCCGCAGGATCCCGTCATTGTCATTCGTGAAGACCTCGGTTTCAGCGCTCGGCAGATAGTTACGGGAGACCAGGTCAATAACTTGAATTATCTCGTCGAGTGGCTTGAACTCGTCATGCTCGCGTGGGATCACAAGTTGATATCTATCCAATTGTCAGCTGGTACAGCTGCTCACCTTCTCTATGGATTTCGTACCTTTCCTGCTGTGAAGCGCTCGGGTATTGAAGTAACAGTATCTCAGCCGATCTAGCCGAAGCATCAAACGCAGGCGTAAATTTATTAGGCTTGTCCAGGGAAGCTATGTCGGCAGCGTGAACCATGTCAAACAGCCCATCGTCCTCAGAAAAAGCCTTTTGAGACCGCACCCGCCTTCTCACGTCTGGCTCGGCACTTCTACAACTCCTAGCTTTCTTCCTTGAAATACCAATGAATTCCTCGCTATCACTACCCTCGCTGCTGGACTGCAAGCGCTGCTGCACTGGGGAAGGTCGTTTACGCGATTTATTCTTGCCCGGCTTCAGAGATTTCGACTCATCCAGCGTACGCTTAAGTCCAATCTCCTTGCTGCGAGGACTACCGTTCAGCTGCCGGGGTATCTTTAGAGAAGAGCTTATGCTACCCTTCGATGGGAATGTGGTTCGTCGCTGGAAAGCCGAATCTGGCGATGGTCTGATCACCTCCTTTCTGATCTGCGAGCCTTGCGGCTTGATAGCTAGCGAGCCTGGCTTTCGTAGATGATCAAAAAAGCTCATCTTGAAATGGTGTAGAATGAACCGTAGCAAGACATGTCTTTCCAAAAGAGTAATATTAGCAACTCAGCAATGTGTTTGATCGCACATTGACGCTAATCAACACTAAAATAATGCACAGCCAGAGCCGCCCCTAAGCGATAACTTTCCTCCCAGCCGGGTAGGGCTGAGTCCAACGCAGGAACGGTACATGTATCTACGTCTTTACGAAGTATACCAAGAGGGGCGGTCATCTAGCGTGTTGTAAGTTATCCGCGAAAAGCCAGTATTTGGATACCGAATCCGTCTGGGTTTACTACAAGCATGCAGTTCGCTGTGGGCTTACCATCTGTATGGACCCTTGGTATCAAGAACGGTGGTAACGATGGTTATCGTAGACTACCCAGCTGTCCTTATACGACGGCAGGACAACATCCGTCGTCGCGGCAGCATGTTGGGGAAGCTGCGGAGAGTGGGTCATTTATAAGGTCTTAAGTAGCTTCACAACCACTGCTTGCCTTAGTCCGCCCGCTGTTGGGGATGTTCAGCCGAGTACTCTCCGGCTATGACTCCATGGAAGCAACTATCGAATAACTTCGTCTAAGTAACCTAGATTATATACATCGCCTGGCTCTAATACTGATGTAACGCTAAAAGCTCCTCAGCAGCTCCCATGAAGTATGGCTTTATCTTCAAGCGCCTGGTTTAAACCATTGCGAAGTCACAGCTTAGACCTCACACCCTCCAAACGGAACTTGACGTCTCGGAGGACTTTGCTTGACGGCTTCCAGTCATCGAATTGCCTAAGGAGCTCGTTGGTTTCGTTGTAGAGCTCGGTCCGAACGTAATCCTCCTCTAGTAGTCCACGCATCGCAAAAGGAAGGATGTAGGGATTTTGTGCTGATGATATGCCGGGCTTGTGTACCTGCAGCGGCAGATCGCTCACAGACGTTGTCTCGAGGGCGTGCACTACCGCAAGGCTATATGACAGTGTCAGCAATCTTCGACGAAGACTGTCCCCCTCTGGTTAGGTCTCACTGATATACGGATTCGTCGTCGTAGATTCGGGAGTGGCCTTCTCCACCATACAAACTTCCGGCGAGTGGCGAGCTCAGCTCCCTAATAAGTCCATGATCGGAGATTCCAAGGTTACGTAGCTTCAAGGCAAAGCCTACAAGATGAGTGAGGCTGATACAGTCAGCTAATCCAGCGCCGCCACGCTTTTCCAAATCAACTCACAAGTCTGGAGCGTGCACCCTCCCGTCCACAAACACCGCCCTGTAAACGTAAGGATGGCCTATGGTACCAAAGGTGGAGGACTGTTCTCATGGAAATCAGCCTGCTTGTTCGTTTCAATTTGAATCGTTAGAAGATCTAAACATGCCTCGAGCGATACCAATTGGTCGTCAATGCTGCCAATGTAGACGATTCGTACACCAGACCGCAGAGCTGTTCCCAGCGCAGCGACATAGTCTCTTGACACTTTGCTATCGGGTCTGGCAAAGTCGAATAATTCCCCGGCTGATCCACTTATCCATCGGGACTTATAATCAGAGAATGGACCAAGATTGACACCAGCCATCGCACATACACCTATGCGGGCGGAGTTTACGCAGCCAAATGTTATGAGTTTGGCTACCAGCATCATTGTGACCGGAACCCCCTGACTGTGGCAGGCTATCAGTACGAAGTCGGCTTTCCGAATGTCTTCAATCCAGTTGAGCAGCAGCTTCCAGAGCAGATCTACTCTTTCCGCAACCTTCCCTTCTCCTTCGAGAGCAATTTTCCCGATCTCGCAAGAGTAGCCTTGACTGTCAGTCCATTTTTTTATTGCGCTGGCTGCGGAACTGGCGAAACGGATTGACGTGCCCGTCGGTTGACCAAGAACGCTCCGAATTAGAGGGACCGGGAAATACCCGTGGACACCGATTGCCAGCGCTTTCTTGATCCGAGGGGGATCCCGAACAATATTGACATGCCGCGTGTCTGGCGATTTGCCGTACTTCCACAGCCTTCCAAGCTGCTGTAGAAGAGTAAGATGCTCCTGTGGATGGTAGGTGCTTGTAAATGAGGGTAAGACAAGGTTCGGCAAAACCTTCTGCAGCTGCTTTGATGCAACAAGTTCGGTCAATTTGGTCTTGGAAGCGGCCGAGCCAGTTGAAGAGTTCGGATTCGCCCGGAATTCACGACCGCTCGCAGATTCATCTGTTATCTCTATGGACTGTGGTCTTTCTCTTTTCCCGAGTCTTGTGATCCGCTCCGTTGTTGCTGCCGCAGGCGAACTCTGTGAAGCCGTATCAGCAACTGCAAGTTCCCCGGTATCTTCTTGAGGTAATTTAGATTTGTCCCCTATTTTCGTGCTGTCTCTAGACCAGAAGGCCCATCCGGAGGGTCGCTCAGCACTTGTAGCTGTAATCGCGGACTTTTGCACCTCTGTCACAGAGTCCTTGGCAGGGTCTTCGATCTGCTCAGGGGGTGCTTCTTCACTTGCTAAGGGCACAGGAGTGGAACCCTCATGGGGTTCTGTTGCTGTTATTAGCTTCCTTTTCTCGACAGCAGCCGTACCATTATTCCACAGGCCAAACCACGACGTAGGCTGTGGTGTAGTGGTCGAGGTAATACTATTCGACATCGGATTAGGATCTGACTGTCTCCGTTGCGTTTGCTGCGCGACGGGCTCATGATCTTCCTGTTTCGAAGGCTTATCAGGCACAATCTGAGTGGGATTTTCAGCAGATTCTTCGACCTGCGATGAGGTCTCATCACCGCTTCGGCCAGCGGTTTTCGAAAACCATCCGAGCCAGCTAGCAGACTCGTTGGTCGGCTTTTGTGACTGAAAGACTAGCGTGTCGGGATATTGCGCGATCTGCTCGGGCTTGACCATTTCCTCTCCGGTCTTACCATTTTCACCGACCCCAGAGGCCTGATCAGAGTCACCAGTATTGTCTGCTTCTTCAGGCTCAGGAGACCGTCTACGTTCGGCTGAATCTCGAGGTTGAGATGTTGCATTAGAAGTTATGTTCAGCTTCGTTGTAGTTGCAGCAACAGGCAGAGATCTGCTGGAGTTGCCCACGCTACGGGCTAGGTACAGTGATGGTGATCTGACGGGCCCTGACGGGGTTCGTCGCGAGCGAGCTGAGGACACTAACCCCGAGGCAGCACCACTTGCGGCTGAAATACTTTCACGAGCTACCTGGGTGACTGGCGCAGCTTTTGGCACCCGCGGCCATGTTCCTCCATACCAATTCCTTGTCCCTCGTGGCTTGTTATGGTCAGTACTGGCAAAAGTTATGGGATCTTTAGATCCTTACACCATCGGATCCGTCATTCTCGGGCTCAGCCGTACCTCTCTTTTCGAGATCAGCATCGTCTTGGCCACTGCGAGGTGCAACAGGGGGCTCGAGCTCTACCGGGGCCTCCAAATCGCTCGGGAGTGGAATTCCTGAGGCAGGTGTCTCTAGAGGATTTGTTTTGACTCGCTTGCGTGGCCCCATAGGATCATTTCTTGTATTGTGTCAAGCAGCAGACCGAGATATTATTATTTGTGGCTCCTCTGGTGACGGAATCGTTCTGATCTCAGGTAGCTGTTCTTGAAGTTGTTGGGCTGGACAAAGTGAGCCAGAAGTAGATTATCCCCCCACGTGGACCCATCATACTGTACCTGAACGCGCCTGCGCCAGACAAGCGCCGTGCATATGCACTCTACGAACCTTAAATTGGAGCGCACTAAGGTAGCGAAAACCAATAAGCAAATCTTCGAGGCTCCAGTCTCGAGAATCAGAGTCACTTCGCAATATTTTGAGACGCAATGGGTCTTCAAAAGAAGGTAAGAGAACCTTCCTCCAGAGTCGATGTGGGAGACTTATAGGCGTATAGCATGGCAAAGGTCGCCTCGATAAGTGGTACAAGCTTGCCAAAGAAAAAGGCTATAGAGCACGAGCTGCCTTCAAACTTATTCAACTAAATAAGAAGTATAATTTCTTGGAGAGGAGTAAAGTACTTCTGGATCTTTGCGCTGCGCCGGGAGTAAGTCAATAGCTCTATCGGGCTTCCTCGAACGCGCTAATGGCCATCAGTCATGGTGTCAAGTCGCCGCAGAGACCATGCCGACCAATAGCCTCATTGTGGGGGTTGACCTGGCTCCTATCAAGTCCATACCGAGAACGATTACATTCCAGAGTGACATTACTACTGACAAATGTCGAGCCACAATCAGGCAGCATCTCAAGACCTGGAAAGCCGACACAGTACTACATGACGGAGCGCCCAATGTCGGCACTGCCTGGGTCCAGGATGCCTTCTCACAAGCAGAACTTGTTCTTCAAGCGATGAAGTTGGCCACGGAGTTCTTGGTGGAAGGGGGTACGTTCGTTACCAAAGTATTCAGATCGAAAGATTACAATGCTCTGCTGTGGGTCTTTGGCCAGCTTTTTACGAAAGTCGAAGCTACAAAACCGCCCTCCTCGAGGAATGTCTCGGCGGAAATCTTCGTAGTATGTCGAGGTTTCAAGGCACCAAAACGCATCGATCCCAAGTTTCTAGACCCTAGATCTGTATTCGCAGAGCTCGCCGATCCTACACCCAATAACGAAGCTAAAGTCTTCAATCCAGAAAAGAAAAAGCGGAAGAGGGATGGTTATGAGGAAGGAGACTACACTCAATTCAAGGAGGCATCTGCAAGCGAGTTCATTCAGACTACGGATCCTATTGACATGCTTGGTAGCTTGAATAGGTTGAGTTTCGAGCAACAACCTAACGGTGACATTGCCGTTGCTACGCTCGATAAACTTCCGGAGACAACGACGGAGATACGGGATTGCTGCGCAGACCTCAAAGTCCTTGGCCGAAAAGAATTCCGCACTCTACTCAGGTGGCGTCTGAAAGTTCGGGAGAAATTTGGCTTTGCGACAAAAAAGAAAGTCGTGCAGAACACAGAAGCAGAAGAATTTGCAGAGATAGCACCAATGGACGAAGAACTTCGGATTCGAGAGGAGATGCAGAGGCTCAATGACAATGAGAGCTCTCGAAAGAAGAGGGAGAGAAGGCGAGAGAACGAACGGAAGCAAAAAGAAATAGTACGTATGCAGATGCATATGACGACTCCAATGGAGATTGGACTGGAGCAGGCGGGTCCGAATGGCGAAGACGCGATGTTTGCGTTAAAGACAGTTGATCGAGTCGGAGCACTGGACCGAGTTGCGAATGGGCGGATGAGTCTGATTGTGAACCAAGCAGACGGAACGAGGGAAGGCGATTCCAATGCAAGCAAAGACGAAGTGAGCGATCACGAAGAAGACCTTTTGGAAAGGGAGCTTGATTCCCTCTATGAAAGATATCAAGAGCAGAAGTCTGCATCAGACGCCAAGTACCTGGCAAAGAAGTCTCGAAAGGAGCACAGAGATGAAGAGTGGGGGGGTCTCTCAGGAGAAGAAGACGGTAGTACAGAGGATATTTTAGAGGAAAGGAGTAGCATTTATTCTTCAGATGACGAGGCGGCTGCACCAACCAGGTCCCTAGTGACGACACTCGTTACGGATAATCGAAACAGTAGTGGCCTTAGCAGTCGGGCAGCAATGTTTTTCGAGCAGGAAATCTTTAGGAATATCGGTGGGCTTGACCTAGGGGAAGACGATGACAGCGCGATAGAGCTGGATGACGAGTCGGCAGAAGACGTTGTTGATTCGACTCTTGGCGCTGGCTCGAATGAGCCTATGACGGGACACGCTGATCAAGAAGTGCATACTATCCAGAAACCTGTTATTGCCTGCAAGTTCGGATCCGGTTCTCTAGCCGGGGCGCATAAAACAGTATCTCCAGCTGTGCACGAAGAGTCTGGCAACGACAACGTGGGGTTCGAGGTTGTGAAGCGTGTGGAAAGTAGCGAATGGGAGGCTAGAAGTAAACAACAGAAGAATGGCGGTTTAGGTATGACATGTCCGCTAAAAGAACGGCTCGTGCTCCTCGTTTGCTCATCCTTATTAGATATAGACATCATCACAGCAGAAGCGATGACCTTAGCACAGCAAATAGCGTCCGGAGAGAAAAGTAAGAATGATCTAATGGATGAGGGCTTCAATAAGTACGCGTTCCAGGACAGGGACGGACTACCGGAATGGTTTCTCGATGACGAAGGGAGGCACAGCAAGCCCCATCGACCCATTACCGCTGCCGCAGCAGCTGCCGTAAAGGAAAAACTGCGGGCTCTAAATGCTCGCCCTATCAAGAAAGTGCGCGAAGCAAAGGACAGAAAAAGGTTCAAGGCCGCTCAGAAGCTAGAAAAGCTCCGTAGGAAATCCGCTTTGGTCGCAGACGAAGAAGGCATGACGGAGAAAGAAAAGGCTCAGAATATTGCCAATCTTATGAGTAAAGCTGCGAAGAAGAAGCCGAAGCAGCAAGTAAAGCTGGTGGTTGCGAGGGGTGGTAACAGGGGCATCTCCGGTCGGCCTAGGGGTGTCAAGGGCAAGTACAAGATTGTCGACGCACGTTTAAAGAAGGATGTACGGGCGGAGCGGCGACTGGCAAAGAAGCGGAAATGAGTTCCGAGTACCTGCGGTCTTGATTCAATCCTAGTGGGAAGGACATTATGATTGTTCGTTCTGCTCATCTAGAAGGGCGATATTGCGAACGAAAACGCTTGTTGCATAGAGGGACCCACCAAAGTCCATGTCGTACCTAGCATTGAATTGTTATCTGGTCATCCCAGGTGCAGATCTCGTGTCTTACCAGTAATTTACCGCGCAGCATATTCCTTCAGTGGAGCAGCTTTGTGAGACTTTGTGGTACCTCCACGATAGCAACGCGATTAGCGTAACGTTAAGCATGATCTTAGTTAACGAGACTTACCAAAGAGCGGGGAGATAGAGCATGTCACCAGCATTCAGCGTCAGCCGATAGGGTTTACTTAGATGAGAGAAAGAAGTCGCTCGCTTCTGGGGTGTATCGGGGTCCCAAGTAGCAAATGGAACCTCTTGCGCTGGATTGTCCCGCCTGATCTTCAACATTCTGTCATCCTGGAGACCGCATGGGCCTGTCTGCCGGCGTAGTTCAGCTTGTGCGTGTGCTGCGAGATAGAGCTGTCTTCTTACAAGAGACCCAAGAGCATATGTCGCAGCAGGCAGAAACTTCTCCCCAATGCATGCTGTCTCCACCGGAGGTAGCAGAACAAAGTGCTTGCTTCCAATCATCTGACAGTAGATATTCTCATAATTATCTCTGTGAAGTGCTGTAACGCTCCTGGAATTGCCGATCCATAGATTAATGGCTTCAGGCGCACGCCCAAGTGCTATCCTTGACCAAGCAATGTCTGCATCGACGTCTGGGAGAAGTTTTGTATATTCCCCACGTAAGTTGTCGTTCTCTGCGCCACGTCAGCGCAACCCAAAATCTTCCGTGCGCAGAGCTCTCCGTTAGGTCTTTTCGATCCTGATCGATTCACTTACGTGTCTGTGCGTACTTGACTGCTTGCTGGGTGTTACTCCCTAGCTCCTGATCCTGTACATAGTTCAGGAAAGCCGTGAACGGCTCTTCGACCTCCCAGGGCTTGACAAAACAGAGTGCCCCATCCTTGGGGTCCACGACCACAGAGTCGGCATTGCTAGCTAGGGCTTAGGTATTGGTAGGGTATAGCCCATATCAAGAGGCTTACCCATAGGGAGTAACAGCAACGTTAACCTTCTCGTCTCCCATTACTCTTGACAAGTATTCCGCATCCCATCTTGAAACGGCTCGCCATTGCGACACAACACCGCGTACTATGAACGGTCGATTCTTCGCCACATACCTCATGAATTCAAGAGGGCTTGGCTCTTCCTGAAGCTCATCCACAAAGTCAGGGTTGAGCTCATGATAGGATAAAATCAGGTCAGTAACAGCAGCATTTACACCTGAGATTTGATTTAACATTGATAAGTTTTCAAAAAAGTACCTCAGATATAAACACATTTACAAGTAACATTCTTAAGTAGTGAATGTAAAATTAAACTTAGAGTAAAAGTTATTTAACTTATTAGTGTTAAAATTAACACTTGTGTAACTTATACTCTTAATACTGATTATGTAACTGTATTAGTGTATAGTTTAAATTATTAAGTAAAATGTTATAATTTAAAGTTACTAAATAACTAATTAATTAATATATGTTTAACTATTTACACCTTTAAATTAAATAAATTATAAGCTTAAATAGTTTAAACTATAAACACTTAATAAAGATTTAATTATCTTTTAAATGTTTATAGTTGTAATTACAGGTTTATTTATTTATCTTCATTTTATGCATGTAGCTATACAGCTATGAAAATAGAATCTGTCTATATAAATAAAGAAAATTTAAAATTTAAGTTAAGCTTCTTAATCATTACTATTTTGTCAAACTGTTTATAAGCATTAACTGTTAGAATTTTATGTTTAATAAATGATAAATAATTATATATTCAGTGTTTTTTTATAGATAACTAAAATCTATAAAAGTTTTCTGCTCATTTATTCTTTTAATGTTATGTGAGAAGTTTATGTTGTACAATATAGATTATCTTATCAGTAACAATAAGACAGTTTATTAATAAAACATTAAAAGTTACATAGTTACATTAAAACATGTCTTACAATTATTGTTATTATTACTTAACTTAAGAGTGTAAGACTTTAGTATCAAGAAGTACAAACATCAGCTTCTGAATGAATTTAAGACCTATCTGGTCCACGCCAGCCCATGCAAATCCTAGTACCTGTTCTTCGGAAACTTGATGCCACTAAGACGTCTCACGCTTGCCCAAACGCTTTCTGATACCTTGAAAGGCAGTTTCCTGCCTTTGAGTCTTTGATCAATGAGCCACATACCAACAACGAACTCCTCCCTCGCCAGCATACCGATAGCCTGGTTGTCTACCAGATCCCAGACTTCTTCTAAGACGTTAAGTGACAGTCGACTGCGCGACCAAATGTCCCGGACCACCACATTCAATACCCTTAACTTTGCAGCATCCGTTGCAGGAGGTTGAAAAAAAGTACGACCTGTGCCATAATCTGATATGTACAGCCCTTTGTTGGCAGCCCACACGCCTTCATAACGTTTCCGCTCGCGTTCAGTCACTTCATCCCGCCACCGCTTGCGATCGCCCTCGTGATGTTTGTTTGGGTGCTTCTTCAACGGATTCTTTCGGCCCTGTCGGTGGGCGCCAGAACCACTGTCGTTGTCGTCATCCGGCCTTGAAGGTCCCCGCATCGTGTGCCTCATGCCTTTGGCAGGGCTTGGCGTTCGAGAATCCAGAATATCTTGCTGATGATGGTTATGATGACGGAACAGTTGGGGTTTGGCGTGACGTGTCGGAAGCGGTGGCGCGTTGGCCTTTGCTGGAGATGGCGCGCGAGAAGAAGCTAGGGACGATGCAACAATGGCGTTCGCAAGAGAGTCTTCTGTTAGGTGTGGGGTTACGGGTTTCAGGGGTGCCCGTCGCCATTTTTTGACATCTGCTTGTCCATGGGAGCTTCTTGGAGGAAGTCCAGGCGCCAGTGGAAGCTGAGGAGGTGAGCGCGAATAGGATGCGCTAAGCCTGTCAACCTGAGCAGAACGGCCAAGATCTGGGCAGTTCCGCTTGGACTGCTCCATACCAGTATCAGAAGGTTCTGAGTGGCGAGCAAATGCCCGCAGAGTGCTTCTGCGTGGAGGTGGTAAAGCGGGCTTTTGCGCCTTTTCGGAAGCGGAAGCGTACGATTCGACCGAAGAGCTATCATCTGAAGTTTCGTTGGACCTATTGTGGATGTCTCTCATAATAGACGTAGATGATCGATTACTTGAACTCATCCGTAGAAGTCGAGAGTCTAAGAGAGTTGAGCTGGTATTCGTTTCGGGGGCTCTAGAAGAATTCGGGAATTCCGACGCTGTGACTGCATGAACACCAGCCTGTTGGGCCGGACGCCCATTGTTTGCCGAGTGCACCTTCCAAGGTCCATCGCCCCCAGTTGGGCGCCTTTGATTTGCCGCAAAGATAGCGGCACCTAAAGGCACATTTCCGTTCGAGAGAGGTCGAACGGGCTTGGGAGACTGTATGTCAGGAACAGCCCGAACCTTTGGAGGAATGGCGGAATTTTCAGATGGCCGCAAGCTACTCTTGCGCTCAAATAGACCGATCAACGTGTCGGTAGGTGCTATAGATGCGATGTCTGTCTGTGTTCCGGGATTCTGGACGGCCTCTTCACCTCTGCTTCGCTTTCGAGTTGGTCGACGGGTAGCAGTGGGAGAGATGTGCTGATTCTGAAGTGTACATCTTGCTGCCGCGAGCTTAGCTGCGAGGTTCGAGGGTGAACTCGAGCGACTTGACTGCCTATCATTAGGCACTCGAAGTATGGTTGATGCACTCCCATTGTGGAAACCTTGGGTTAGATCGCGTGGTGCGGATCTTTGAGAGGAGCTGGAAGAGGAGGTATCGTAAGATAAATTGCCGCCGTTGCTGAGAGACCTGGGAGACGCCATCTTCTGATTGCTTACGCCCGCAGTCATTGCCGCCGCCAGTGCTCCATTTGTTCCACTGTAGGTGTCAGGCATAGGTCTCGGCTTGACC
>JAABUP010001527.1_pt1 | contig 48596 bp, 71 predicted proteins | sample 5559201 | NCBI WGS metagenome assembly JAABUP01 (sample SAMN10711887, study PRJNA513373) | rock metagenome | isolation source: Antarctica rocks | place: Antarctica
TGCTGGTGCTACTGCTTGTGTGAGCAACCCGTGTCTGTGTACTGCAGGACCATGTGATGACATCACAGGTTGCTGACATCACAGGCGTGCAGGACCATATGATGACGTCACAGGCTGCTGACATCACAGGCGTGCACGCCGTCAGCAGCCCACTGCATGCAGAGAGAGCAGCAGCTGCTGAAGCAGCTGCACAGCAGTTGCTTGCCGAAGAGGAGAGGGAGGCTGCCAAAGCAGCTGCCAAGAAGAGCAAGAAGCAGAAACAGAAGGTCAAGAAGCAGTTACGACAGCAGCAGCAGCAGCAGCAAGAGGAGCCATTCACTCCAGAGGACGCAGGCTCACCAACAACATCTGACCATGAGCAGCAGTCCAATGGATTGGAAGCACAAGTCACAGCAGAAGATGGCACATCAGCAGAGGCAGGTGGCTTCTCACCGGCCACTCCTGATGCTTCCAGTCAGGCACCGAGCGGCTCAGACAGACACACGCATCACCCCCATACACTTGTTTCTGACCCAGAAGCCCTGTTCAGTGTTACAGACCGGCCGTTGCATGATCTGTCCACTGCTGATGCACATGGAGCAGCAGGCTTGCATCCAAGACAGGGTGCATCAGGCGTGGCAGATGCATCTCTTGCTGAGGATGCCGCCATCGTCACAAGCAGCTGTGAGCATCTGGATATGACTGATGCTGGGCAGATAGCAAGGCTGCTATCCTGTCCAATCACCAAGGTGGGTCCCATTGCCATGATGACATCCTTCAAGCTGCTTGGACCTAGTCACACTGTCTGCTGTTGCCTGCTGCATAGTGCTGCAGTTCAAACATTGATGATGTGCTTGTACAGCTGGTTGTTGTGCCATGCTGTGCTGTGCTGGCTGGGGTTGTGATGAGTGATCTGCTGCTGCAGAAGCTGATGGAGGAGCCTGTGATTGCTGCTGATGGGCACACCTATGAGAGGAGCGCCATGAAGCACTGGCTGCAGCAACATGACACGTCTCCAGTCACCCACCTGCCTCTGCCTCACAAGCGCCTAGTACCCAATGTTGTCATCAGATCTGCCATACTGAACCACCCGCAGCAGCTGCAGTGGCACTGACTGCTGAATGACACATATCAGCCAGGCTGGGACAGACAGATGTGAGAGGCCGCAGCAGCCAGGCAGCTTCTGTGTAAGTGCATTCCCCAGGCCGAAGACTGTGTGCTTTGTCTCCATGAAGCAACGCAGCAGAGTCCAGAATGCCTTGTCCTTGCTGGCAGTCTTTGTCAGCAACTGATTTTGGTAACTGAGAGTCATGTTTTGGATATGTAATCTGTTGCGCTGCTTGTCAGTCTGATATGTGAGCAGAAGCTCAAGACCGGACGCAACACAACACTCGTGATTCATAACATCATTATGCGTCATTTGTCATTTGAATGGTGTCAACTATCTCTCAATGTGTGTGAATATGCATCGAGGTGATTCAGAACTGGCTCTACACACATTCACGGTCTAAACTGGCCGGTGCCATTGGCAGAGATGACACAATTCATATACATCAGCTAGGAACAGGCAAACATTGTACAACAATGTCATGCAACAGTGGGGGTCAAGGCTTACATGCTAAAAGAAGGCCATCACAAGCTTTCAGTTTCAACAAGGCCTGTATGAAGTCGCGCAACATTCAGCAACCTGTAGACCAGATATAATCACTGACGCTGAAAGCTTGCTCATACACTTGTGTACTGGGTCTTATTTGTACAGTCAGCGCACTGCAGTGCTATTTTGTCAAATACCATGTCAACAAGACAAAACAACAAAATGGAAAACAACCACCTAGAGCAGATATTCATGTAGTATTTTTACTTCTTCATATTGGCAGCAGACACCATATATGGCGTCCAGTGTAGTCTACCAGTATCAATGCCAATTGTCTTCTGCGCAGCTGCTGTCCTCATATGTTCATCAATGATTCTGGGTGTGACCGAAATGATGTGGTCTCCTTTCCAGTACTTGATTAAGCCCAGAGACTCCAGGGTCTTGACTATGTCATCAGTGCGAATGGCTGTCAGCTCAGCTATCTCCTTGATTGACAGATGATGCCTGTGCTCCCTCAGCAAGTCCAGCAGAACTCTGGTCCAGTAGCTGCGATAGCTCACCTGTGCCAGGGACACACCTTTATTTGTGATTGTAGCATCAAATGCCATGCATGATATAAACCCAACCTGGTGCAATACAGGTGCAGTACATGTGTGGACCAGCAACAGCAGATGCGCAACACTCACTTGCTGGGCGTTGCTCTGCATGATTGCAGCAACCATACAACATCAGGCAGAGCACATCGAGCAGAGCCTGTTGGGACAAAGAGTGCCCTCACCTGTCCCAAGTCTGATAGTGGCCTTTCAGGAGTGCCAACACGGTTCTCTTTCCTTGACAGCTCATAGCTGAAGGAGATGAGGAAACGCCCATAGCCCTTGCGCTGATAGGGTGGCAAGGTGAGAATGCAAGCCAAGTTGTACCCCTCCACACTGTGCTTCTCCTTGCTGAAGTATCCCACAATGTGATACCTGTAAAAAAAGCTCTACGTTGTCCATCGCAGTGATTGAGGGTGACGCAAAGACAGATGCTGGACGTTCAATATGAAGCAGCGTAGTAGCAGCTATCGGGCCTATTACAGTACTGGACTCTTGCAATTTTGTCCTATAACATGGTCAACAACATCTGGCCACAGCAGGCTAATAGGACTAGCAAAGTTTGTTCTCTCATACATGGCCAAGACACAGTATCAGATCACACAAAATTTGAGATTGTGCAGCAAGATGCTTGCGAGATCTGCAGGAGCGCACCCCTCTGCATCGCACTCGCAAAGTATGTAGAAGAGGAAAGGGTCAACATCATAGTACAGCGTCTTGTGATCCAAGAACAGCTTGCTGAGCAGGCACAGGCTCTGACAGTAAACCTTGTTCTTCTTGCCATCAACCTGCCAGCATACAGCAACACTTGTGACAGGGCTGACCATCCCAGGTTCACAAGCACAGCCTCGTGACACACCCATACTCTGGCTGGAAAACACACACAGACAGTGACTGAAGCATCCAACGTACAGTGGTGACACCGCTGTCTGATTGTAACCTGAAAAGCTGCATGTTGATTGGCTGAGCGGCACAAGCAGTCCATGCTCTTGACCATCATATAGCCTGACTGGTGCTCAGACTGTGCTCACCTCAAACACAGCAATGGTGGGTGTAGTGGCACAGTCCCCAGGATAGTGACCAGGATCTGGGGACCTGTATATCTCATCCCCTGGGGGATGCCTCAATGGTGTTTTGGCTAGATGCCTAACCAGAGTCTTCTTTTTCTTGAAGTACTTGAGCGTATACTCGCATATATACAGCTTCTTTTCAGAAGCAAAGGGTTCAGGATATGGGGAGTAGTACCAGGTGTCAATGTCATACCGTCCAAGCTCCACCACCTGCAACAGATCAGCAGCCAGGAAATGAGTGCCAGAAGGAAAAACAAAAACAACAAAACAAAAACAAAAACCATTGTTGCCCCCAGACATATTCAATCAGGTACTTACCTCTATGTTCTTTACTTTTGTTTTCTCCTGATGCTCCTTCTCCAAGTGCTGATCTATGGGAGCCAGCTCTTCAACATTCTGCAGACGCACAAGTCGGCCCTTGTTTTGACAAGTACAGGGGAGAGTTGGAAGCTAAAAGCTATTCACACAGCTGCAAAGCTTACTGGAGCGGTGTGATGGATCTCATCATATCGCCGCTTCAATCGTCGAGTCATCTTTTGAGTGATGTCAGCAGCAGCTGCAGCATCCCTGTCATGCAGAACAGCAACTTAACTTGTTGCTTTTGGTGCATATAATTATAGGTCTAGACACATGCAGCGAGCATAGACTTACGCAAGACCACTGGATGTGTGTGACAGCAGTGGTTGCTGAGCAGCTTGAGCACCATCATAAGCTGACACCTTGTCTGCTACAACCCACTCGTCAAGCCTTTTATCCACTGCATCAACATCAATGTCACAAATTGCACGTACAGGTCTGCATGCATGTGAGCAGCAATGATGCCCAGCAACTCTGCTACTTCAAATAAAATGGCAGCACAAAGCATGCACCCAATACAAAATGCATTTGCTTACAGTCTACATAGTGGACATAATATGAGAATGTGTCTGGCTCCAACTTTTTCTGCTCCACTATCTCTGCAATGTCTGCACTACCAACAAGTTTTCGGTCATTTAATGGACGGAAAGTTGCAAGAGAAGCTACTCAGTGGGACTGTGGTCATTCTTCAAAACTCACGTTGGCCCGAGTCAAAGCTTGCCACACACAGCACCCTGGAACCAATCGCATGACTCAACGGATCCTGCAGTTGACACAAGGCGGTGTGAAGACGGTAACTGAGAGCAGCACTTGGATCCTGTTGTTGACAGCTGCAGAAGCTGCCAATACGTACCTCCAGGTCGCTCTTTGACAAGGTGACGAGGCTTCCCTGAGTTCGTCGAGGTTGAGATAAAGCGTTCAGGTGCTCACCCACAGCCATCAGTAGGTTCCGACATAAGCCACCTGCTTTTTGCGCTCAATGTTGCCTCAGAAATGCTGATCATAAGTTCCCGCGTGAGTCTTCTTCGAAGGCATCCTGTAGGGTTTGAATTCGATGATTTCACGAGACCCTGGTTGTTGTCAATGGGCAGTATAATGTGAGATCGTGTGCATGTGCAACCGTTGGCAGCGCTACTCGTTTCAGGTTCAACAGTCAAAAACGCAGGGCACATGCAGACATGTGCAACATACTAAATCTGCCATGAATCTTTACTATAGTAGCTATCCCTCCTAGTCACTATGATAGTATTAGCTGCTACACAGCACAAGCAGCAGATAAGTGCCCCAACAGCTCTTTAATACTGTTGTACACGAGTGCGTACGCATAGCAAAACAACCCGAACAAATATCATGATATAATCCGATGATATGAAACATTTCTACACTGCTACTCTTTGATGCCTTGCAGGAAATTGCTGATGGTCTTCTGAATGGCCTCTGCATAGTCCTCCTGAGGCATGTGTCCCATCTGCAATTCAGGAATGCTCCTATTCAGATAGACAGCCTTAGCATCAAATCTCAGTTCAACAGGATGGAGTCGTGCAGCTGGTTTCAATTTGCAGAGGCCAAATGCATGATAGGTCAAGTACATTTGTCCAGCACACACTGCGCTCACCTACAAGCAAAGCTGCATGTGTAACACTGGACATCACATCCTCATTGCAATGATTTTAGCAGGGTGCAAGCAACATTGTGAGCCTGACTCACCCGAGTGGACAGTTGCGCAAGCTCAAAGTTGGTACGCATGTCATCCAAGAAGGCAAAGGTGGTTTTGATGTTGATGAAAGGGTCATTCTGCCCAAACAGCAGCAAGGTAGGTTTCTTCCAGGTCCTGCATGCTGACTCCACCTCGGCCAACAGAGCTGGAAAGTCCACCTGAGACAGCATGTGCACGCTTGGTCATGTGCAAAGCAAGCCTAACCACATCATATCATGAGTACCACATCATGTCATGAGTATCTTGCAGAGGCAACCTCAGCAATATGTGCTCATGTGCTTGCATCAGCAGCTCAAAGTAAGCTGACGTGCTGTACAACACATGAGTGGGTGGGCTATGTTGCAGCAGCATTGCTCCAATGGGACGCAGGTAAGCTACCTCTGGGTCTATCAGTCTTTGCAACTCCCTTAACATTTATGTAAGACTCAACTCACGAATCTTTGGTGAGAATGCTAGTCTCAGGTGACAGCAAGGACATAGGAGGCAGACTTCTTGTGCTAGCAAACTGTATGAGATCAGCAATGAAAGCAGCCAACAGCCTGTTGCTGCTGGTATCACAAACTGCATTTCACATGCAACCATGCGCCCTGGCAAGGCGCAGTCATGGAAGGGGCCAAGTAATGACCTGTGTTCTCGATCATGCTGGCAACACAAGGGTGGTGATGTACAGACATTACTGCATTTTGTACTGATTTTGCAAAGAGCTGGCATGGTGGCTGTCACAAGTGCTGCCTGAAGAGTAACAGTGCAGGGAGGGGCAGTGCTGTACCTGGTTCATAGTTTCAGCGATGGCTACACTGCCAGGACCTGGCTCTTGATACGCTATGTCGTATCCTTCAGCAACGTTCCATTGCATCTGGTATGAGCTACCGCCAGCATTATACGTGGCTCCATCAAATCGTTTTTTCTGCAGATGGTGTACTAAGTGATGCATAACTGGGCACGTGCATGCCTGCAGACCTTGATTGCCTAGCATCAGCAGGACTGCATACAAGGATGTTGGGCAAATACAACCAGCAAACAGGCAAAACACGGCATTGAGCATTGTGTTGGCAAGTAACCAGGAAACAAGTAGACCACCCAGATTGAACATTAGCTGCGCATTCTGCCCGCAATACAACTTAGTGCTTGCAAGAATTACAACAGGCGCAGGAACTGACCTTGGGATCTGGGCGGAGAAAGGCCATTCGGTTCTTGTATGCAGCCAGCTCAGGTCGCAGCTTAGACTTAGCACCCAATGGAGTGTTCAAAATCACCATCTTTTCCACTTTGTTAGGGTTCTGCATTGCCCACAGCATAGCGTACTGGCCAAGGATGAAGCCCTGCAAAACAGCACAGCTACCTGTGGCCAGTCTGCAGCTTGGCAACGGTGAGACAAAGCTTCAGCTGAAACAGATTGTTGACAGTAGCTGCAACCATGATTGGCGATTATTTTGAGAGATTGTTGAACAAACAGTTGACATCGGCTCTTGCTGACCTGGACTATGAGATCGATTGGTTTTTGGATCTCCAGCTGATCCACAAGTGCATCTAGCGCCTGGATGTATGCCTTCTGAGAGTAGTCAAATTGGCTTGGATCTGGCTACAGACACATAGCTGTCATGGCAAAGGCTTGGACACCACATGTAAGACTGATTGTGCTCTTATACAACCTCTAGAAGCACACTCACACCACTGCTGATGAAAACACCAGCAGAGAGTTGCATTGGGTATAGCTGCAAAGGTCTGCAGCACAATCGGCATGCATGTTTACCTTATCTGAGGAGCCATGGCCAGGCCAGTCAGCAGCTATAGCTCTGTAGCCTTCTGCTCCGAGCAACTCACAAGTCTCTCTATATACACGTCAAAGCTCACAGATGCTGAGCGAACTAGTCCTGTGCAGGCTGTGAAAACTGAGTCCGTACCTGTAGCTGAAGGACGCAGATCCTATGCCATGTAGCAGTAAAACTGGCCTTTTTTGCTTGTCTAAATCCTTTGCCTCCTCCAGGTTCGTTCTATACGCCCATTTGAGGTCATTTGATGTGATGCTTTCCCTGTATGACACACTGGTTCGTCAACTAGATTGACCATGGCCCCGTAGCAGGCGCTCACAGGCGATCACTGTCACCTAGGAACTTTTGCTCTGACTGGAGTCAAAACTGCTCCCGTCTGCGGATCTATGTCCTCAAGCTGACTCACTGAAGCCTGTTGAGATCGCATAACCTGCGCGGTGCGGCGACGACCGTGGCGAAGGCCGGTGGTGAGAAAAACATGCCGGCAAGGGCACGATAACAGGTGTTGTCTGCACGGCTGCTGACTTCGCAAAGACCATGGGCCGGTGCCATATACATGCGGAGAGCGCAAAGTCAACTCGCTCGCCATGAGGTGCAGTGGAGTGCGAGGCAATTTTCGAGCAGCGAGTTGTGGTTCTCCAAGCCTATCGATTACTAAGGAAGCTTAGTCAATCCCATCCACAAATGCAGAGCTCCTGAGCGGAAAACATTTCGCTATTGATGTGCCGCCCAGAGTGAAGCCTGCACTAAGCATCCGGTGCTAGTGGACACCTTTCTCGTGCCACAGTGTGACGGGTGTCTGCCCAAGACCGGTTTATTGTCGGTACACCAGCACTATGGCAGACTTCACTTTCAGTTTTGCGGACTATGACATGCGAGACGTTTCGGAAGCACTGATCAAAGAATGCGCGCAGCTATTCAGCGACAATTATGGAGTCTGGAATGAACAAGGCTACAAGCCTGGAGGTTCTGTGCAGCTGAGTGCTCATAGGTTGAGAGCACAATGTCTCTTTGATCCAAACACCTGTCGTCTGGCGGTAGCTCGACACACGTCCGAAGAACTTGCGGGTCAAGCCTTTTACTGTGACTTTCTGTACAAGCCATCCGGACGACGTGTGGTTTGGGTCACACAGCTGGTTGTCAGCTCGAAATACAGAGGGTGTCGTCTGTCTACAACAATGCTCGTGCAGCCGTGTGCCAACAAGAATATATTTGCATGTGGTCTAGTCAGCTCTCATCCATATGCGGTCAAAGCTCTCGAATCAGCAAGTAAAACAATTTTTGACCAGGCACTGACTCTGCTGCATGCTGAGAGAATCGTCAGGGCCAGCAGAGTTTCCTATATTCAGGACAGACCACTGGTGATCTCCATGACAGGCACATCCAGGCGGAGCGTGATGGTCACAGACTTTCAAGTCTGTCATAAAGAGGTCGATGCTAAACGCTCTGCTCTTGCAGACTGGCAGTTGGGGCCTCTTGAATCTGGCGAGGAATTTCTAGCTTTGGCATTTCCAAAATAAGACAGTTTGTGTGTCCAGACGTTGTGTAAGGATGATGTTGATTGCTTGTGAACTACGTTTGGTTCCAGCAACCTGACTTACCAAAAGCAAAGTTTGATATCAAAGTATTGCTTGAATAGTTATGCCAAGGACTGGGATGAACAACAGTGGGATGCACGGTATGTAAATGTCTTAACTCACTCGTTGTTGTCCCTTTCATGTCTCCTGAGATGGTCATACCTTCTAGACCGGCTTCTCTGCTACTTTCGTTCCTGAGGTGTACTTGCCCTTCAGCTTACAGCATGCGGTGCTGCTGTGGCGGTAGATGGATCAGCACATGCTGTGGCAGGGGGCAGTGGCATGTTGCCAGATGACACCACTGTGCTGGCAGGTGAGTCTGCAGGGATGTAGGCAGCATTGCTGCAGCATTAGGCACATCAGCAGCTGCTGGTGCAGGTGATGCACTTGCATTGACAGGTGGCACTACTGTGCTGGCCAGTGACTGCTGTGGGTCAGCAGTTGACTGCCTCCTTTTGGCAGATGCACTGGCCATTGCAGTGAGTGAGTTGACAGGAGTGTGAGCACTGAGGCTTTGTGTACACTCTGGCAGCTACAGCACACAGGGTATTGTTTAGGGCCTTGCATGCATTCGAAGAGCTGCAACGCACAGCACGCTGGTGCAACAGGTGACTGCAGGATGTGCTGGATTGTATAAGAGCCAATCACACATGACAGCAAAGAACGGTTTTGATTGCGGAACATGTCTGGCGCGCCACAGCAGCTCCTGTCAGCAGTCAGAACGACATCTCTTTGGCACGAAGCATGCCAGCAGCATCTCTGCTCATGAGCACTGTGACAGGCAAAAAAGTTTTGTGCTGATTAGCATGCCGCAAATCTGGCAAATAAGCAATGCTTAATTCCTGTGCCCCAAGACTGCTGTGAATCAGAGCTCAGGTGACTTCAGGCCCTTACCTAGGGCAAGCTGTTCAGTGACAGCTGGGTAGACAATGCACAGTCTTCCAGTGTCATGCTGGCTGGCCTGTATAGAACACAGACTGGTTTTCAACTCAGCAACTATTGAATGATGCATATGCACAGGAGCACCTGTTGGTCAGATAGCCAGTGCCGAAATACAGTCACCATTCCTGTTTGCCAGCAGCAGCTTCATTAAGCTTCTGCTGGCAGCAAAAGGCAAGGGTAGTGTTTATTGTGTATGAAGCTGATCTCGACTTGCTTGTACAGAGACCAAATCGCAATGCAGTCTGTGTGACGTCATGCTTGGCCTGCCCATCTCATTGGAAGACAACTAAAGTGTACCAGAAGCACTTTGAACATAGTCTACTTCTAGTTTGATTTGAAATAACCATGCTTTGTGCCTGCTCTGAGTCAGTGGTCCAGCAGATCAGATGCACATAATCAAACAGATGTCGATTTCTTGTTTGTGCATGCAGACTGAAGGTTGTGCCAGGGGCATAAGGCAGTACCTGAAGCAAGCATCTGTGCCAACAGGTGTCCAGCAAATTTTTCAGAAAGCGGAAAAGCGTCGCTGTGGATACATCACCCTCACGATGATGATGGAGTTCAAGGCATAGGACGATCACATGCTGCAGCTACCTTGCTCCTATTAGATCGTGATGTTGACTACCAGGTAGCCACGGAACATGTGCAGCCACAAGCAAACTTTTTGGTCAACTGCTTGTCCACAATACTCAATGTGCAGATCAAGCAATACTGATGTTCGGCGTAGCACGCAAAGTCTACTGCCTAGAGTAAATCGCTTAGTGCTTATGTAGCCCTTATGTTTACAGCGTAGCCCCTGAGGCCAGCTATAGCCTGTAAAGTGTAAGCTTCACCGTCTTAAGCCTAGCAAGGGCACTTGACTCATGTGACGCATACCTGTTGCCGTCCCTACAAGCCTGCATTCACCCACAGCACTGCTGGAAATCATCAGAAGTTGGCATGGTGTTACATATACACTGGTGATGCAAGTGCAGCTTTGCAGCGTGTATCAAACATTGCACGAAGGCTGGCACAAGCAAACAACAACACATAGTTGTTTGTGGTGAAACACATTTTGTCAGATCAAACCAAAGAACTCAAATGATCACAGGAAAGTGACAAAGGTGTGGTGTGCACAGCACCTGTAGCAAAAGCGTGACGAAGCTCATAGGCAGCCACATGTGTCAGCTTGCTTTGCAGTCAGCAGTGAGTGTCACTGCAGCTGCTGCGGGTGGTTCAGTATGGCAGATCTGATGACAACATTGGGTACTAGGCGCTTGTGAGGCAGAGGCAGGTGGGTGACTGGAGACGTGTCATTTTGGTGCAGCCAGTGCTTCATGGCGCTCCTCTCATAGGTATGCCCATCAGCAGCAATCACAGGCTCCACCATCAGCTTCTGCAGCAGCAGATCACCCATCACAGCCCCACACAGCACAGCACAGCAACCAGCTGTTCAAGCACATCAGTTAAACTGCAGCACTATGCAGCAGGCAACAGCAGACAGTTTGAATAGGTCCAAGCAGCTTGCAGGTGGATGTCTTCATAGCAATGGGAACCACCTTGGTGATTGGACACGATAGTAGCCTTGTTATCTGCCCAGTGTCAGCCATATCCAGAGTTTCAAACCTGCTTGTGACAATGGCGGCATCTTCAGCATCAGTTGCACCTGCCACGCCTGATGCACCCTGTCCTGGATGCAAGCCTGCTGCTCCATGTAAATCAGAAGTGGACAGATCATGCAACGGCGGGTCTGTCACACCAAACAGGGCTTCTGAGTCAGAAACAAGTGCATCGGGGTGATGAGTGTGTCTGTCTGAGCCATTCAGTGTCTGAGTGGAAGCGTCAGGTGTGACCTGTGAGATACCACCTGCCTCTGCTGACATACCATGTTCTGCTGTCACTGCTGCTTCCAATCCATTGGACTGCTGCTCATGGTCTGATGTTGTTGGTGAGCCTGCATCCTCTGGAGTAAACGGCTCCTCCTGCTGCTGCTGCTGCTGATGCTGTCGTAGCTGCTTCTTGACCTTCTGTTTCTGCTTCTTGCTCTTCTTAGCAGCTGCTTTAGCAGCCTCCCTGTCCTCTTCCGCAAGCAACTGCTGTGCAGCTGCCTCAGCAGCTGCTGCTCTCTCTGCATGCGGTGGGTCGCTGTCAGCCTGCACGCCTGTGATGTCAGCCTGCACGCCTGTGATGTCAGCAGCCTGTGACGTCATCACGTGGTCCTGCAGTATGCAGACACAGGTTGCTCACACATGCAGTAGCAGCAGAATACAATTTGCTGCAGAGCCTTACTTGTCCAAGCATGCATGACATGCAAAAGCTGGATATTGGAAGACTGTCACACAAGTGGGTCTCAATGTATGTGGGGCCTAAGATGCAATGTGCTCTGGCCCTCAGTGCGATTAGGTCTGGTGGACGAAATAAGCACAATTTTTGCGGCACGTGCTATCATGACATACTGCGCTGCATATGAACATGTGACTGACTTGATGCTTGCCACAGGACGAGACTCACCTTCAAGGAAGGAAAGCACCATACAATATCAGGCAAAGCCTGTGCAGGAATGATACCATTGCTCTTGACATAGTCAATGTGTGATGTGAGGCTTGCCGCAATGTCACCAACAAAGAAGCGGCCTTGCTGTTAAGCAATGGCAGCCTGCCACTTGGGGTCCTCACGTATCCCCCACAAGCCAGGCAGACATATTTCTGCACCAAACCAGAAAAGTCTAGCAGCTGTAGAGGATGATAAAGCACTGGGAAGTACTCAAGTGCTTGGGTTTCAAGATTGTTCTCTTTGACATCAGCTTGCTTTGCATTGCTCGAGGACAATGCATCCCTGTCCACACCAACATCATGATTTTGTTTCAAGATTGCTCTGACCACATGAGCCACATGAGCCACATGAGCAAGTTGGGCCACAAGCACTGATGAACAACGTGGCTTACTGATAGCATTCTTGATGGTGTCCATCAAGCTTTGAGCCGGCTTAAGGCTCTCCTTTGCCTTTGCTGCAGTGGCTCTGTCACGATGCAATGCATGGAAGTGGGTAAGCATGTCCGTTGCCTGTGCCAGCTCCCTGTGCACATCTGCCAGCCGCCACAGGCAGATGAAGATAGTTTGCATGAGTGCAAGGGCAGCATCCCCAGGGTAGGGGGCCATGTCCCCTGTGGCCCTGGTGCGCCCATAGCAAGCTGCATACCACACCACAAGCGCCTCAGTCAATGCTGGCCAGTGCAAGTCCAGTGACATCTGTGTAGCATTTGGCAGGTGCCTTGTGATTGTAATGAATTACTAAAATGGATTAGCTGGGGCTGCGGCAAAATCATTTACAGTCTGCACAGCATTGTTGGTTGCTGGTTCAAAGCTGACGTGCCAGATGCAGCATTAAGTCTGAGGCCTGCCAGGCGTCACATGTCACACACTTTCCATTAGTAAAACGCATCCAGCACAACATTCATGCAAGCATATCCACAGTCTGTTTGCATGAGCAGTGTGACTCACATAGTGGGCGGCACAGAGCAGGTAGCCCAACGTGCATACAAAGCAAAGCCTCAGTCTGTCAGGACTCACCCAGAGCTGGGATGTGCATCTGCATATTGGTGATCACAATATCCTTTTGCGACCCTGCATGCTTATGCTTCATCCAGTAGTTTGCCGACTTCACCCAGCTGTGCAACACCAGGGGCACTGCATGCTTGCCAAAGTATCGCCAGTCCTGTACCAGACTTGGAGTGGCGGTGGCAAGATGCAGCATAAGCAATCTTTGGTTGTCCAGACTGAGATCGGGCAGCCCAATGTGGCAATATGCTGAGGCATCCCCCTTCACATCTCCCTGCCAGTAGCGTGCTACAAGATCTGTCATGACCTTGCTGAGACCCTGCAGACACCACCACCCACCTCATCTTTCATTCCACTACCTGGGTCTCCAGCAAGTATGCAGGCTAGTTCTAGAGGTTCATACTGACTGCTGCTCTGCATTCAGCAGAAACCCTTTGCATATGCAGCAGCTGATGGGCACCACCCTGCCAGTGGCGTGCTATAAGATCTGTCATGATCTTGCTGAGAGCCTGCAGACTCCACCACCCACCTCATCTCTCATGCAACCGCTAGCCACAGCAAGCACGCAGGCTGGGTCTACAGCTACAAGTCAGCTTCAGCATGACTACCAGCATGCTTTGCATTGAGCGCAGATGTGCTTGGAAGCTGGGCTGGCATTGTCAGCTGCCCTGACGCAACATGTTGCTGGAGGCTGCAAGCGGAAGAGCTAACAGTCCCACAATGCCTTTTTGCAACAGGCCGGCCCGTCAGGACTCTACATTCCGCGTAATTTGTGCACATGCAGGCCCAAGACTACCAGGGTCTTTCCAGAGCTATCCAGCACAACGTACATCAGCGATGTCATATATTTGCAGACACAGTTTGGTTCCAATGTGGCTGCACAAAAACCTCACCTGAGGCAAACGATGGATCCATCTATCAGATTGAGTCGGGGTGCGCCCTGCAGGAAACCGGGCAGCCATGAGCATCTGCTGACAATTCCCAGCAGACACTAGCATCTGTCGCTGCAAGCTGACATTGCTGGTTGTCAGATGCAGCTGGCCTAGCAGTTTCATGAGGGGGCCTTGCAGTGCAGGGCCATGCTGCAGCACAACAAACCACATCTTGTTGCCAACCTGATCAGCTGTTGCTCATGGAAAGCTCATGGCAAGTGCGCCCGCAGGTCTTTGGCATTGCTGAAGCACAATTCTTCACAGCATGCAGACTCTGTGGATGACACCATGTACTCATGAGTAATAAGCTCACAACCTTCAACCTCACAAGATCTATGCTATCACTCACGCAATGACCGACTGTTGCACACAAACAATGTCACCATTGAGTGGCATAGGGATAACAAAATGGATCATGACATTGTGCAAAATGCAGCTGCACTGGCTGTGACAGGATGTGGAGCGCACTGAATGTGAGAGGCTGCATTGCTTACCTTGATTACAGGTGAATGGCCCCATGCTAGGAATAGGTCAAAGATTCTCCACAGAACCCGTGTCAGGGCAACACACAGCTCTGTAGACCATGGCAGGGGTACCTGCATGAAGGGCATGCACAGTCTCTGCCAGTGGCACGCTTTGTGTTTTGCTTCAGTCCGACCCACAATCTAGCATTGCAGTGTACATGTACCAAGCACAGCAGGATCTGTGATAAACTTCATAGCAAAGCCAGTTGTTGTTGGTGCACATCAGCATTCAAGCTGTGGACAAAGCATGGATTTGCTAGAAGTTTGGCAGCACTAGCATGCGGCTCTAGTGCTTGATGACGACAAGGCTTGTCACCTCTGCGGCCTGCTGAATGCTGTTGAACACTACTTCCAGGGTGTTCCTCTCCACAATTGCGGCACCAAACGGCTTAGGCTGCAGCTCCTTAGGTTCTGCCCCAGTTTCCACAGAACATATGCGTGCCACGCATGCACTCATGTTCAGGAAGGTGACCATCCACTCTAGCGAATCTGGCTTGGCAGCCTCTGTCTGTGCCCGTGTTATGTAGACATGCCAAAAACCAGCTGGACTGCGGTGTAACGTAGGTGCTGCCAGGCCATGGAGGGGGCTGTCAAGCATTGCAAGAAAGGCGTCTGTAGCAAGGTGCATCTGTCTCAGGTTGGCATCATTACCTGCGCATGAGCACTTGATAAGTCTACAGTGGCGCAGGGATAAGAACCATCATGTATCTTGAATCAACAGGCTGGCTGGCAACAAAGCAGCATGCCCTGAAGCTTGACTGCAATCCATACATTTGTCAGTTTGCTGAGTCTCACCTAAGACCATTGAGACATAATGGGAGGCAGTATTCTCACGGGCAAAATCCCATTCCTTTTGCGGGCCATCTGCCTCCTTTGTGACAAGCGTGCTGTCTGAGCGTAGTCGCTCTAGCAGCACTATGCACATCGCATTCACATGCAGCTTTGGCTGTACATTGCCGATTCGAGCCTCCCACAATAAGCCCAGCATTGGACTAAGCCCAAACCTGCAAGCAACGCTGTTCAGCTCGTTTGCATTAAGCCCACCTGCATGTATTCAACCAGATAGCAGCCCAAAAGGTACATACAACATGGCATGCATACATGGCAACAACCAACTCCAAATCAGTGCATCAAGTCTTGATTCTTGACTAAAGGGTGTTGGCAACAGCTTGGCAAAGCAGCTGTACAAAGCCATGTGACTGACAGCAGTACAAGCTTGTGTGCATGCCGGATGAAACAAGAAGTCTTGAGACAGGCACGCTGCAGTCTGACCAGAGGCATGGCATCATCCGCTGATATGGTGTGCCTTGGATGACTGCTGACCTGACAACCTGCTGCATGTCAAGGTGAGGATCCATGATGTGCCCCACCAACAGCTGGTGCACAAGCACAATCAGCGCCTGCCTGTAGGCTTGGTAGACAAACGACTTTGGTCCCTTCCCTTGCTGATCCAACCTGGTCTGTACCTTGGTGTCTCCAAACCATTCCAGTGTCGCAAAGGCTCTGAGAGCCACCGTTTGAATGTCCTTCCAAGCTGCTGCTGTTGGGTGCGGCCACACAACAAAGTCTGTGTTGCTGATTGATGTCATGCTGAAGAAGCTGTGGGTGGATGGTACGCTACTGTTGAGAGTAGCAGGCGTAGCAGCAGCTTCTGCAGCAATCAATCGATGTCTTTAATATCCTGGGGGCCAATTGGGACCCAATAGACAACAAGTACTGTTCAGTACATTCATCCAGTCACAATTTGCTTCCTACATGCAATGCATAACCACCACATGCATTTGGTTCACACAAAGAAGTCAAGTCTGCAATAGTACAACTGTGTTGCAGGAGGTCCAAATGCCGTGACCTGATATGGCTGTACGCTTTGTAAACAAAGTGTGGCTCGTCCTTCACACAATCCATTGAGTTGTACACTGGACACAGCCTGCCTCTAGAAGGTGGCTCTGCTGTGTTGACACAAATGTGCTGGCAGGTGAGTCTGCTGTGATGGGAGGCAGCCCTGCTGTAGCAACAGTTGCACTGACAAGTGGCACTACTGTGCCAGCCAGCGACTGCTGCGCGTAGGCAGTTGACTGCCTTGTTTTGGCAGATGCATTAGCTGTTCCAGTGAGTGGGTTACCAGGAGTGTGAGCACTGAGTGGAAATTCTGTCATGAGGTCCTGAAGGTACTCCACAGACGGCAGGTAGTAGCTATCTGCTGGTAGGAGCTCACTAGGGACCTTTGTGTACACCTTGGCAGCTACAGCACACACAATACTGTTGACGGCCTTGCATGCATTTGTAAAGCTGCAACACAAAGCATGCTGGTGCAACGACGGAGTGCAGGATGTCTTAGGTTGTCAAAAAGCCAATTGACAAAGACAGCAAAGAGTAGTTTTGATTGCTTGAGGTGTCTGACACCCCACAGCAGCTGCAGTCAGCAGTTCAGAAAGACACATCTTTCAGCACAAAGCTTGTGAACTCTTTCTCAACAGCATTTTTGCTTATCGACACACAAGCCAAATACTCCTGTGTCAACTGAACTGCAGCCAGAGTAGCATGCGACGCTCGATTCCTGTGCACCAAGCAAAAACTAAGGGCTGCTGTGTGATGAGAACTTACCTAGGGCAATCTGCTCAGTATCATCTGAATGATATGGTGGCAGCAGCATGCATGACAGCCGTGGGATGCCTCGCATGCGTGCAAACAGACTCCTGTTGGCAGCCACCTAAAGCAAAAGACACCAGCTGTCAACTACCATGGATGGGCAATCAGAGGTCAGTAAAGGACAGACTGCCTTGCACTCACAGCTGTGTAGACAATGCACAGCCTTCTACCATGCTGGCATTGCCTGTGTAAAACCGCAGAGTAGTCTCCAACTCAGCATGATGCAAATGTTGGTGTTTGCATGGAGAGGAGCACCTCTTCATCAGGCAGCTGGTCCTGGAACATAGTCAGACGGAAGAGCGTCGTGCAGACCATGGGGCTTGCATCTGGGCACGCATCAAGCATGGTCACAAGCACTGCCATGCCTCCTGTTGGACAACAGCAGCTTTGTCAGGCTTCTGCTGGGAGAAAGAGGTAGCGGCGGTGTCCATCGTATGTGTAGCTGATCTTGCCATGCTTGCAGGGAGGGCAGGATACAATGCAGTCTGTGCGACGTCACAATTTGGCTTGCCCATCTCGTCATGGAACAATCAAAGTGTACACGAGACATTTCAGATGACATGCCCTTGTTGTCTGACATGAGCATTCTTTGTGCCTTCTCATGAGGCAAAACCGGAAACTTCAGCAGATCAGGTGCAGGATCAGACAGATGGTGTGTCATTTGTGCATGCAGACAGGACAGCGTCCCAGGGGCGCAAGGCAGTACCTGAAGCAAGCAGCTGTGCCAACAAGGCCTGCACTGTGCTATTAGGCTCTTTGTCCAGCACACATTCCAAGAACTGGAACAGCGTAACTGTGGATGCAACACCATCACGCTGCCTGACATAGTGCTTGAGCAAGGGTATGACCAGCTCTACAGCATGCACCGCCAGCTGATGCTCCTGCTTGTCTGGGGTGCTGACTGTGGCTTTCTGCAGAGATCGAGAAAGCAAAGCTGTAACAGAACGTACAATTTGGCACAAGAAAGTGCTGCTCTGACTCTTGATATTGACGACCAGGGAGGCCAGCTTGAGCAACAGAATGGAGCTTTTGAGCACTGTCAACCGAGTTTTGACAAGCTGCTGCTGCTGCTGCTGCTGCTGCTGCTGCTGATGTTGCTCACGTGCACTGAAGTGCAGGACAAACTGGTCACGGTAGCCATTGAGCTCAATCATTTGAGCTTTTGTTGTTGGCCCGGTGTCTGTGAGGAGCTGAAGCCGCTTAGCAAGCCCAGCACGCTTGGCACCTTCAGGCAGACCGGTTTTCTCTAGGGCGGTCTTGGCAGCAGCCTCTATGCAACCTGTTGACTCAGCCTCAAGCAGCTGCACAAACTCATACATTGGCCTATGTGCTTCTGGCGTTTCCGTCAAGTCACGGTCACAGATTTCCAGTGGCTGTACTTTGACCATGGCCTGCAGCTTGTTGACGTCTGAGAATGCATCAGAAATGTGCCCGTAGCTGCTGCTGGCATCTGCTATTCTAATCCAGGCTTGAGCAAGTTGATCTCTTGATTGCAGATGGTGAGCAGCACCAGAAGCAGACAGCGGAGCCATGCTGAAGTCCAACAGGAGTGCAATCGTAGGTTTGAACATAACTTTGAGGAAGACAATGTTGGTACCCTGCATTTCAGATCAGGAGAGTTGGAAACTCTGTGATACAGATCTCCTGCTTGAAGCAGGCCTTCAAGTACATGAAAAGCACATGCATGGAAGCTGATCCATACGGCACCTGTCCAACAGTCTCGTGGTTTGCGACCTTTCTGTCCAGGTTATACAGCTGACATCTGGCAGGGTCTAAACTGTATGCCTGGCAGAATTCGGCCAAAATATTGCCTGCCTTTGGCAGTTGGTCAAAGGTCCTTCGTAAAGATAGCTGGATGGGTCCCTGCAGACAGCGTTGCGTTGTGACAGAAGACTCCCTATGTAGCAAGCAAAGTAATCGTGTGTCTACACACAAGTCTCTCACAAGTGTGGAAAGATAGACCACAACAGGTAACATAGCTCTGTTCATATTGTGTGTGCTTTGGATGGCTATTTGCGCACAAGCATTTAAAAAGCTATGCTCAGTTGGGCAGCGTCACGTCGGCAGAAGTCGCAGAAAGAGGAGTTGATCACACAGAAGTTTGCTATACAGCCGCTTTGTGTTGATGAGCCTTTTCCAGAACCTTAGCAGATATAGAATCTTTGCTGACTGTGAGCTGCGCTATGAGTCGACAGACAGATACAGAGTCTCTGCAGACCGGTAGCGCCGTTGGCTCAAGCCTGGGCTCAAGCGATGTCTGGGATCATGTTCGCTCCGAAACCAATACATTTAGTACTTACACAGCAACTCAGTCCTTGACAGATTGGACTTTCCCAAGGAGTACAGAACATGAAAACTCAAAAAGTTGCCAAACAAATTAACAGAACTTGGTTCAACAAACAACACGGCCATGCAGCCAGGGCCTGGTGGGGTGCCACAGGTGTACCGGCTAGCTAACCTGTAGATTGCCTAGGTATTCGTTTTGCATTTGGCTCACAGTGTTGCAATGTTACACACTGCTGAGGGGCTGACAGAAGACGTGTGACCTCATGCTTGTGCACTTAAATCTTGGCCAGAGAAGATTTGAAATCATGTCCCTTGCTTTGCGTCTTCTTGGTTGCAGTCGAGCAGAGTTGCAAGACAGCTGCTCATTACAGTAATGTACTGTAATTAGCTTGTGCATACAGTGTGGCTTGACTCTGATGCTCTGCAATCTGTAACTTGCAAATTGAAAGCGCTTGGCTGTAAAACAAGGCTTTGCCCTCCACACAAACAGTCATTGCTGCTCCCCATTGATCAAGCAGATGATGCACAAAGTGGATACTGCATGGCTATGTATGCAGGTTTGGAGCTGGCCATTGGGCTACATCTTCTGCTACAAAGGGCAGCTACCAACGCTGCACACAAGCATTATCGTGTCCTGATGACATAGCTGTTGCTCATGGTGACATAGCGCACCCATCTGTAAGGACTGTAATTCTTGTCATGCTTCATGATCTGCAAATACCGTACTTGCAGCTTTGAGGCACAGTACATAGGTATGGTGAAGTTCAGATTGATGGGGCCCACACCCTGCCGCACTGAGTTGGTGAAGGCGTCCTCCAGAGTGGCACGTACCTGCATCCAACAAAATAGTTGCACCTGAAAATGAACAGACTGCAATTCACCATGAGTCTAGACAGTGGCATGAAGAGAATGGCTGCACCGACAGACGCACAAACTCAAACAGATTCTAGCACCAGCATGCAGTGCTGTAAGTGTAAGCAGCTCTGACCAGAAGTTGCTCGACATATTGATGTTATGGTGACCAGCAGCTGTCTCTGACACATGTACCATGACAGACCAAGCACTGGCACTTTTCTAAAGGTGACATTATGCAAGAGAGTAGACCTGGTGAAACAAGGCATGCAGGACTCATGGCATACCCGAAGGGTCCATTCTGTGCCGCCTTTCACTTTCTTGTGCTTCCAAACCAGGCGATGCTGCTTTTCTTGCCAGTCCCAGGACTGGTTGCCAATGGGCTGCACGTCTTGCTCATACTCACAGCTGACGCGCTGCACCTCCCTGGGCATGGGCACCACCACTTCCAGGCCTGCAGCTGCTTTGTCACCTCCAAAGTCGGCTCTCACCTTGATGAAGATGACCGCCTGCAAACACGCAGTCACCAGTCAGCCAGGTACACACTTCTGCACAAACATGCTTACAGCAAGGCTGCGTTCATATACACCAGAAGGGCCACCCTTAGATCCTCACACATGTGCATTTGCAAATAGCCGTGCAGGGCCAGGTACAGCCCTAGAAGCATCTGATTGATACAATCATCTGCAGCACTGCCGAATGCACTGAGGGCGTGGCTAGCTATGTAGACGTGCATCAAGCCAAGACTGACAACAAGGGTGCATCACGTGCCATTTCAGTACCTTATTGGTGGTGTCTCTATCCTCTTCAACTGTTGTGTATACCTTGAAGGGCGGTCGGAAGTCGTACGTACTCCTGCAGACATCTTCAGCTCATGAACTGGATATAACTATCTGCAGCTACCTCTCTCAGGCTGACCCACAAGCGGTGTTTTTTGTGGAATCACGCCAAGCAAGAAGTTGTCAATACCTGTAGTTCATGAGGGCAAACTCGCCGTCAGGCGGTTTCAGCTCTAGTGTGCGCTCAGCATCAAATCTGTCAAGCGACACGCTTTCGTGGAAGTTGCAGTCATCAAGCATGACCACCTCACTTCCATAGCCTCCGCCAAAGTTTGAGGCTGAGCCTCCTTCACGACGACCGATAGCTAAATTGTCGTTGAGAGCCAGGCAAATGGCCGGATTGCCTGCCAGATAGCTTTTCACCTAGATCAGCAAGCACTCACTTAGGCCCAAAACTACAAGATGATGATGGCTGATGGTCATGCTCAGGTGACATGAGTGCTAGTTGAGTCAGAGCAGACAAAACATCCATGTGCACGAGGAATTGCATGGGTGGCAATTTCTCCTTGTACAGCAAGGCAGCAGCAGCAAGATATGCTCCTACCTGAATGGCTCCATCTATCTGAGATGCAGTGACATAGCCTGTCTGGTTGAAGGTGCAGCTGATCCTCTCAACAATGTCAACAAAGATCTCATCACGTCTGCCACCATCAGTGCGCTGAGTGTCTAGCACTGACTTGATGACCCCCGTTGGGCCTTTGCCAACTGTGTTGAACAGAGCAGAAGCTGCTGCTTTTCTCTGCACGCAGACCACACATCGTCAAATATGTTCTGATTTGTCTCCTGACGACTGCTGTTCCATTATGGAGTTGTCTGCAATACTGCGCTGCAGCACACAGCAGTGACATCTTACTGGCTTGAGAATGGTGGGTTCGTTCAGAATGAATTCCTTTAAGGCTTCTGAGCTGCTGTTTTGCGGGTATCCATAGTCCACCACCTCATCCAGAAGCTCGTAAATCAGAACAAAGTTTTTGCGGATAGCTTCCTCACTCAACAATCCACAGTAGTCCTGCATCACAATCAGGTCTAGGGGAAGTCATGCAAGGCAGCGTGGATTGTTTCATGCTGCATGCATATGCCTTGCTAATGCTGCAGTTGTCATTGTGTGCATTGCAGCGCATGCTGACTGTATACCCACCTTGATAATTCCTCCAACTCTCCTGAGCAGCTCTAGAACAAGAGAAGGTGACACATTGTCCCTGGTGGTGGCCACCAGCATAACTCCTCCATCCTGCAGCCGTAGTGCTACTTTTCTTCGGTATGCTGCCAAATCACTTGCTGAGTTGACAGCTGAACGAGGGCTGTAGGAACGAACCTTCACATGCAAATAGTTGACGCCATCCACATGAAAGACTGGGGGTGCATCTTGCCCATCCCCGTCCCAAAATTTGACTTTCCTGTAGAAAACCTCTGAGCTCCCCTACAGCCAGGACATACTTGAGCTGGACCAACTTTGAGCTGTATCTGCAGCTGCAGATTCTGTGACTACCTTTGGCACGTTGCCCAGATAGTCCCGGGTGATGACGGTGTCTCCTCTTGGTGACAAAATAAAGAACTGAGAAATCATGTATTGCAAGTGCTGCTCACTGCTGCTTCTTGACCCCTCGTAGACGCCTCACAACGAATGTTACAAAGTGATGCACAACGATCACGCTTGGGATGAACAATACAACCGTCGCGACAGCAACATACACGTCTGTCAATGGCATAGGCAATTCATGACCCAACACTGTGTCCTTCATCGGGCTAACGACAAGCAAAACATCACGGATCAGTCAGCATGCATGCTGTCTGGGGGTATAGCAATGGGCGCAAGATTAAGATTGAGATGTATCTGCTGCGATGAGGCTGGTTGCCTTGATCCGATCACGGAAGAGAGCAAGGTCACGCGCAGGTGAGTATCTGCACTTCCACCATCGCAGTGCACTGAGCGATTGCATGATTGACAATTGCTAGCAAAGATCTGCACTACTTAGCATTTGGTGCCAATCCAAGCAAAGCAGCTGAAGCGCGCACTGGTGACACAGACGCTACTTTCATCTGAATTGTGAAATAAACAGGATGGCTTTGTCTCATGCTCGCTTTGCGACCGCGGCCACATGCCCAAACGCCGTGCACCGTCCCAAGCAGATAAGCTTGACGACATGCTCCAAGCGGCCCGCAGCGAGCCGGCCATTCGGTGTTGTTTTGCCCTCAAGAAAGCCTGGTAAGCGTTGCTGTGCCGTGGAAATCGAACAACGCAGTTGCAGGTCGCTTTTGGTCCTCTGCGCTGCCACCGTTTCAAACAGTTCAATCAAGGATCGCTCTGGCGAATTTCTTCCTGTGACTTTAGCACTTGTCGACTCCTGTAGGCAAAACAATATGCCAAGCAGCCAGCGGTGATCAGAAAGACTTCAGCATCGATACATTCCTCGGCGAAGTGGCTGAAAAGGTGGGAATCTGCATCTTTACAACCCGTAGTGCAGTGCATGCCATGTCAAACTTGTCACGGAACAGAGCTTTGTGTTATGCAGTATGAGAATGCACAGAACAAGCCAGCTGTGGCTGCCTGGGCCGGAGGCGCTGTTTCTGCCATCTTCTTTGCAGAATGGCTCATCCACAAGCCAGGCTTGAACATTGTGAGTCTTGCTGCACTTCAGGCTGATCCGTGCTATGAGCATAAATGACTGAATGACAGCTGCCGTCTTCAACTGCAGCTTCTGGGATTTCCAATCCAGTTGTTTGGCTTGCTGCTTCTGCCTGGAGCCATCCTGAAATACGTAGTGGAAAAGGAGAGCCCAGCTGATGATGTCAAGGGTGCCCTGGTATGTGTCTTGCTGCTCTAATGCCAATGACTTTGCCAGGGGAGTAATTGCTTAGGCTTCTGACCGCATTGCACTGATGAATTTTGTTGCAGAACAAGCTGGCCAAGCGCCTACCTGGATTGGAGAAGGAGTCATTCTAACTCATTCCAACTCAGCAGTCATGACTGATCCCACTGATCACTGATCAGGTCTTGATTCACCCATTTTTTGCACCAGTCAAGCAAAGCAACGTATGATACACAGCTCATCATAATCAAGCTACAAATTTTGGTATTATTGTGGACGTCGGTCAGATTGTACGCGATGGTGTGTGATGAAGCAGATGTAGATTGAAAGCCTGACACACATTGAAACTACTCATTCGTGAGCCCCACTGTACAATGTCATGTTTGATGCGAAGAGTGTAGCAGCAGTGCTGTGTAATCATTACCGGTACCTGCACGTGCGACACTTCAACAGTGTTTTTGTAGGCACAGTAATCATTGCCAAAGTGCCCACATCATTGGTATTTTTGGAACATAAAGCGTTGCAGGGCCCATGTTGCGACAAGTGGTACAGCACTGCGACTTGCCATGTTCATGACACTGCTGATCAGGCCAGCACCAGATTCCGATCCCAGATTCCTTGGAAGCCCAGGAAACAACATGCAGGCAATTCACCGCTCTGTACCTGCGAGGCGCACAGCATCACAGCATTTATTGAGCCGTGAATATCCAAGTGCTAGTTCGCAGCTGTTTCATTTTACTATCTGCTTTGTGGTCCAGCGCGATGGTGTCTTTGCCTGCCTGGCTCAAGTGCCGGTGCTTCCGTCCGAACATGCCTCGTGATGACGATACTCCAGCTCCGAAGAAAATGAGTGCATCAGCCGCAGATGCACAGGTTTGGCCCTGCTAGCTACTGCCTGCTGACGTCCATGACCTCGTGACCTAACGCCATGTTGAACTGTTTCGTCGCTGTTGTTTCAATCCAACAGCCCGCTGATAGTGTCTGTTGAGTGGTTACAGGGCTTTCGAACCGACCAACTGTCAGGCGCAGAAGCGTTTACTGGTGTTGCAGCTCGAGAGCCCCTGCAGCTGCCAAGGTGTGCCACCTCTCACCATATCGGCTACCATGGGCATTTTGACTGCAATCAGTTACACATATGCTGAAAATGGTCATAGCGAGTTTTGAGCTACTTTGAAATTGCTGCCTGGGCTGGTGAGCTCACAGCCCTGGTACTGTGTCATGCAGGGCTGTCTCATACCCTGGTAAGAAGATGGAGAAGGAGAGAGCTGCCAAGCTGTTGAACAAGAAAGCTCCCATCAATGCTGGCGGCCCAGGAGATATTCTGTCACAGCAGCGCATTGAGCCAGTCACATCCACCTTCACAGCAGGGCATGTGGTACGTTCTTCTCAGTGCTAACGCACATCCTGTTGGCTAGCAAGCACTGCCTAGCAGTGAAGTTGCACACACAGTACATGATACTACAGGGCTTCAGCTAGCTGGTTTTGCAGGCTGTGGCATCAAGGGTCAACAGCATCAAGGCAGTGTACCCTTCCAGGCAGCACTCAGCCACCTCCTCCTCAAAGTCACCTCGTCTGTCCAGTGACTCCCAAGCCATTGCTGCTGCTGCTGCTGCTAGCATAACAGGGCTGACTCCATCTGACATTGCCATCACCGCTGCTGGAAACTCATCTGCCAAATCCTCCTTTGTTCTGCCTACACCAGCCTTGCACATGTCTGCTTCTGCAGCTGCTTCTGCAGCTGCCCAGCAGCCCATGACTGGAGCTGGGTTGGATGAGCTTGACCCTGACATGTTTGTCATCAAGGATTTAGATTCTGGGAAGAAGTATGACTTGCAGCAGGTAAGCAACGCCTGCTCTGAATGCACAACTTGCTGGCTAGCAGTTCTGCTATGGCCACTTGCTCATGCTGCTGTACCCTTGTGAGCCAAGGGAATCATCTCTACTGACACTTCAGCATCACCCCAGCTATATGTTACAAGGACAATGACCAGTTAGGCTGGACGCAAGAAAGATGTCAAGGACATTAGCTGGCTTGTGCGAACGCAGCTTGTGTTACACGCGTGCCACATGATATACAGCTATATAGCTTATACTTATGGACTTCATAGCGAGCTCATGCTGGGTGACGGTCCCGTGAGGTGCCTCTGCCAGTTGTTTTGGTTGCAAATCAAAAGATGGCAATCTTGTTGCAGGGGCTTGTCATCAAGGATCTGACAACAGGGCAGATGTATGGCTTAGACAAGACCTCACCAGATGCCTGTGGTGGATCCACGACTCACCTGACTGACATTGCCAGTGGCCGCAAGATCACTCTGGATGAGTTTAGTGGGGTGCTGGGCCATGACAGCACCTTCACCTCTAAGGTACGCTTCCACGCCTCCCTGCTGTGCAGCAATGATGTGACATCTTCCTCTTGGAAAGTTGTTTTCAAGCTTTTGTTGTTGACTGATCTGTCCAATCAATATTTTTCTCTGTGTCTCTCTCTCCCTTGCCTACAGCTTTTATTGTCAGCTTGAACATGGCTGACAATCTAGTCACTTTCTATGAGCGTCTGTCAGATCACCTCAGCTGCATTTCAGACATGGACAGTGTGCAATTTACAGAGTGTTGTCATGTATCTCAAAACCTCATACTCACTGTCCAGCCCCGTAGCAGAGTGTCTGTTGTCTGCAGAGGAGCAACATCAGGATGCCGCAGCCACGCTCCTCAGACTCACCTTCCCTTCACCAATTGCCTACTGCAGCCACCAGTGCCCCCAGCATGGAGCCAGGCCCACAGGCCCCTGCGCATGGCTTCACTGGCATCCCTCCTTCCCACGGAGGGCAGGCTGACAAGGATGGCACACAGCAGCAGCCTGACAGCAGGCTGACCCACTCCAGGTGTGGCCTACTGAGCCCCTGCTGCTAGGGACACACCTTTCCTCATCTCTAGTGTGTACTGCATGTCCTGACAACTGCTGAGCTTTGCAGTATTGCGTTGCATTGACAGGTCAAGGTATCCGTTAGTTGAGCTGTTGCCCCAAGTATGTATGACGACTGTCCAACATCAACAAACCGCTGCACACATGCGTGTAAGGTACAGCATGTAAACCTTCTCTTCATGCGCACCATCCTCATCTTGAATGCCTGCAGACTGTAAACTCTCGTTGTGCATCACACACTGTGCTTGATACGTACTGAAACAATAAGCACTCGACAGCATTTGGCTGTCACAACGCAGGCTGGCGTTTGAGGCTTGCTTGCTACAGCATGTTGACACTGAGGCATGCTTGCAGGTCTGTCTCATCAGCGTCATCAGGTGAAGGCACTCCTGCTGGCCAGTCTGTACCTGACCCCAAAAGGCCAGGCTCTGGGTCATTCACAAGGTCCAAGCCAATAGGCCAGCGCTTCACGCAATGGTTCATTGGTCAGGCAGCCAAGAAGTGAGTGGCAATGAGCTTGTCATGCGGTCATATGTATGACAGCTCAGGTGGCTGCATCTGTATGACACTACAGCATGGTGCATTTCTTGACATGCTTTGCCCAACCATTGTGATGTGGTTGCAATGTGCCATACAACAGATATACAGAACCCCACAGGTATTCTGGCTCGTATGCATGTGTATAGGCCAACAAGTCCTGGCTGTCATGGTCTGAATTGCAATACATCATGGGGCAGAGGTGCATGATTCTGCATCAGCTGAATGCAGCTTCAGTGTAAAGATATATATCGGTACAAGAAGATACGAGGTTCAGACTAGCATTGTTCGATTGATGCAGATTCCCGCCAGAGCAGCAAAGGCAGAAGGATTTAGATGCTGCTTCAGCTGGAAGCCCTCCCAGAACAGAGGTGAACACACTCAAGCTTGCAATTGTGTGTTTGCTCATAGAGATTTTGTTCTGCATACAACTATCACCATTAATGGTACCAGTGCTTGAAGGATTGTCACAGACACATGCATAAGCATACTGTATGAACATGTGCAGGTATGCATTGATCACCCACATTTCCACACTACAGCTTCTCCAATACCTTTGAGGCACCAGCGGATACTATGTCAAGCACCAGTGAACAGTATGTCAAGCATTGTCGGACAGTATGGTCAAGCACAAACATTGCAGCATGTAATAACTGCATGGGAGTGGGTGTTCTACAGGGCATCAAGGCAGAGAGGATGGGCTGGGATGAATTCTCAAGGCATGAGTACCTGAACCCACAGGGCGCCCAGGAACTCAGAGCCCAAAGACAGGCATCAGGCTTCACCTGACTTGCAGAGTCTGTGCCCCAGATTGCTATTTGCAAGTCACGTCAACAGTCAAACCAGTAGTCAATGCAAAGTCAAGCTCTGAGTCAAGTTAGTGGAAAGCCAGTGCTCGAGGAGGCATGACAACAGTGGTGAAGACGTCAGGGAAAGTGATAGTGAGACGCTTGAACAGGTCTATCAAGTACCCTAAGGTCAAGCCAAAGTCATGTCAAAGGTAAAGGGAGGCGTACAACCAGATGATTGGTGGCGCAAAGGTCTTGTCTTAGTATCCAGCCTTGGGTGAGTCCAAAGGCAACCATGTGTTTAGTGGTCACTTCCTCATCAACGTTTAGGACAGGTCTAAAATCTGTTGAGCATTGACTTGCTTTCTTCCTTGTCAAGTAGTGCTTGTGTGGCCAACTGCTACAGCATCAACACAAATTGACAGAGCACCAACGATGACATAATGTCTAAAAGGCGTGTTGTAGTTGATGCGGCATCATCAACAACCATGAAAGTAGTGTGATTATTGCTTTTTGCTTTGGTAGATTAGGGTCAACTATGGAGGAGGGAGGGGGGAGTGCGTAACGCCAGCTCCCTTGGCCTGCCCCTCACACTAGGGCAGCTACCGGCCTGTCGGAATTTCATGTCGACAAAGCTGCTGCGCGAGGATTCAGCTGCACAAGCTGTTCCGGACCCAGCAGTACTACCACCATGCCCGAATGCCTACGCTGAACCTGAAGAACGGCGATACCTGTATCTGCGCACCTTCGCAGCTGCAGCACCATCTAAAACAGCTTTCGTGAAGTTGTACACACAGCCCTGTCGCGATTGAATCCATCGAAGCAAAAGTTGTACACTGCCAAACCTTCACATTACAATATGACGGCTGCTGGCGTCATGCAGCGCACGTACGAGGAGGTGCGACTGCATGCATGCTGCCAGATTAGGCTTGATGCAAACCGAGGCTCTACACTTGGGCGTGCCGCAAAGGATTCCTGATCAGCGTGTGTTGCATCCAGGCGTGCAAATTTATTGAGCAAGAGGATGATACAAAGTACAAAGTCAACCTGGGCTTTGTACCTAACATGCGTGTTCCTGGCTATTTTTATGTCAACGACCGTTTGAAAAGTCTAATCTTCGAGGAGCTGCAGCATGCGTGTCAAAGAGGAGGCCACGGTGGCTTCCTCCCTGCTGTGCAACAGCTAGCCAACGTAGCTGGCTTGCCAGGCATTGTGAAGGCAAGTCTGCTGCTCTACAAAGCCACCTAGAACCTGCAAAGTCCTGTGCCGTTTTGCTGATAGTCCTGCTCATCTGCTGCAGAAGTCCATAGCATTGCCTGATGTTCACTCAGGATACGGATTCGCAATAGGCAATGTTGCAGCTTTTGACATGGCAGACCCAGAGTCAATAGTGTCCCCAGGAGGAGTAGGATTTGACATCAACTGTGGGGTGCGACTGATCAGGACCAACCTGGTGAGCAATCATCAGGCATCACCTGATCGAAAGCACCATCACTGAGTTCAGCACTGTCATGTCTGTAAACTTAGACATTCCGCGCCTAGCAAGATCCAGTTGCAGGCGTTGCCTTCTCAGCAATGCTCTGCATATGGAGTCTCAACAATGCTCTACGCATGCCAACTTGTAGCCTCTCCCTGCAATGCTGTGCGGGCATGCACCCATTAGAATCATTGACATGATGATTGCTTACTGGCAGATGGAGGCAGACGTGACCGATGTAAAGGAGCAGTTGGCACAGACCCTCTTTGACCATATTCCTGTTGGGGTGGGCAGCCAGGGCATCATCTCCACTAGTGCCAAAGACTTGGAGGCAGCCTTGGAGATGGGCATGGATTGGTCCCTTCGAGAGGTCGGCCCTTCACCTTCCCTGCCTTCACATCAAGGTGTGCCTGCCTTCCTTATGTCATGCTGCCTTCATCGCATGCTACAACACCTCTTCAGTGTTCTGGGCATCCGGCATGAATTTGGCTGCACACAGATCTATTGTAGCAGCATGCCTGTCATCATCAGACCCACACGTCAATCTTTGTTCTGGCTTTGCAAGTCAGTGCTCAGATCAGACAAACCACCTGTAGATATGTATACAGACCATATGGGCGAGCTTTTGCTCTCATCAGTAGTCTCATTCGAATGCACAGAGCCCTGCTCTTTTACAGCGGTACAGCAGGCGTCCCAGAATTTCATTGGCATTGAACAAGCTATGTGTGGTCCAGGGGTACGCCTGGGCTGAGGACAAAGAGCATTGTGAGGAGTATGGGCGCATGCTGCAGGCTGACCCCAGCAAAGTCAGCCAACGAGCCAAGAAACGAGGTTTGCCTCAGGTCTGTCATCTGCAGCAATCTTGCAATCAGCTGCATACGGCCCTCAGCCAGCAGCAGTGGGAGCTGCTATTGCTGTACATCTGCTATGTGTGCCTTCTGCATTTCACACAACCCTTTTGATGCATCTGTCAGGAAGCTTTCTCACTTGGGTTTTGCTGGACACACTTGCTTGTAGTGCCTACAAGGTGCACTACAAGCAAGTGTCTGTATGACCAGCAGTCTGACCCTCAAGGCCACATATTCACACAGCTGGTGACATGATGCGAGTGATGGCAATGATGGCAGTATCCAAAACAAATTTTACAGATGTAGTTCTGAGGACCTTTCGAGGCCGGTGAACTTAGTTACAATACACCTGAGCCATGACGCAAGACCAGCCTGTGAAATGTGAGACAGTCTGTTGTGCCCAGCACATCTTGTTTCCCACAACAAGCAATGCCGCACAATGTAGCGTTTCTGAATGGCACTGCAACCTCAGGCATCACAGCAGGATGAACAGGATTTGTTATATGGTTCTATACAATGTTGTTGTTCCGAGGTCAGGTTGTAGAGCATGTTATCTACAGCTGGCCTGTGCCGAATCTGCAGGTGTATGCATCACATTCAGTCGTATGCAATGCAGATCATGTGACAGCATGGAAAAACCTGTGCCAATGTGTGTACATATGCAGATGGGTACCTTGGGAGCTGGCAACCACTATGCAGAGATCCAAGTGGTGGAGGAGGTGTTTGACAAGGCAGCTGCTCGCAAGATGGGTATTGACAAAGTTGGACAGGTGTGCATCATGATACACAGTGGTAGCAGAGGCCTAGGCCACCAGGTGACTTACACAGCACCCTTTTGGAACATCCTTGCTGCATGCCATGCTGATGAGAAGCTGCATGCCTTGCGCAATGATGAAAAGTGGTGCATCTCTGCACTATCAGTGACTTGTGTACGCCTGAGCTATGCTTGCAAAGTGCCTTCATGTTCTGGTTTGATTTGGCACCGGATGTGCATCATGTCCTCATGAATGGAATGGCATGCCACAACAATACCTGATCTATCAACATCTGGCTGATGCTCACATTGACAGACCAGCAGATTGTGTCTGAGTGCAAGTCTGACACCTGCCAGGCAGATTGTCACTCCAGAGGTCTCCCAGCTCAATCTGTCCAAACACAGGTGATAGGCTTGCATTGACTGCAGGTGGCAACAGATGCGCTGACAGCCATGGAGAAAGCCATGGCTCGTGACAAGATTGACACCAATGACAGGCAGCTGGCGTGTGCGCGCATTGCCAGCCAGGAAGGGCAGGACTACCTGAAGGCCATGGCCTGTGCCGCCAACTTTGCCTGGGTGAACCGCTCCTCCATGACCTTCCTGGTGCGCCAGGCCTTCGCCAAGATGTTCCACACCACTCCTGACGAGCTGGACATGCACCTGGTGTATGATGTCAGCCATAACATTGCCAAGGTCAGCATAGCCTCCTGTGCTCAGTCTGCACATTCGTGGCATGCCTCTCATGTCAGCCATAGCATTGCCAATGTAGAATGTTCAAAGATTGGGCAAACAGAGGTGGGACTAGTTTGGTCTGGCAGTCCTTGATCCAGATCTTCCACTGCATTGTGGGTGATCTGGCAGCCAACATGTTTGGCCATGATGGCTTTTTGGACTCAACGCATGTTGATTGGAATATAGCCTGATGTTTCAGTTCGTTGTGATCGGCCTACTGTACAAGGCATACTGTGTAGTTGCTGGCACGAATTTAAAGTCCTGATGAGGCTAACCCTGTACCCTGTGAGGGGGCACTGGCTCTCGCATGTCCTGATCGGCAGCATGACATGTTGTTGGCGGCCACAAATGCAACTTTTGCAGGGGCATCAAATTAGACGTCTGCTGCATCAATTTCATGCCATGTTAGCCTGTCACTGTAAAGTGGGGTGAACAGGTGGAGGAGCATATGGTCGATGGCAAGATGAAGCAGCTGCTGGTGCATCGCAAGGGGTCCACCCGGGCCTTCCCCCCTCACCACCCCCTCATACCCGTGGACTACCAGCTGACAGGGCAACCAGTCCTCATTGGAGGCACCATGGGCACCAACTCTTATGTGCTCACAGGTGCACCAGCCTAACCTTCCCTTGCAACACTGAGATAGTTGCCTGTCAAACTGTGTTACACCTACAGCATGCTGAACTCCTGTGCGTTTTGGCTGAACGACTTGCGAGAGGTGACACTAATTGCAGCTGGGTGTAGGATTGCTGCCTGTTCTCACCTTTGCTGATGAGTTTCCCCTGTGCGGCAAATCACCAAAAGCGGTGCATGCTGTGACATTTTTCTTGTCAACTTACTACTGCTGGAAATCTGTTTCTCTGCAGAAGGATTGTCATTCTTTGTGCTGCTCCGCAACCCTCTGTCAGATAAGCTGAAGCCATGTGAAGACTTTCTTTTGAGGTGTTGCCTGTGCAGGCTACTTCATACTCTCAATGCATCTGACAGTGCTTGTTGTAATTTCAGGTACAGAGCAAGGTATGCGCGACACCTTTGGATCAACATGTCATGGAGCAGGGCGGTCGCGCAGCCGTAATAACAGTCGTAACAAGCTAGATTACCAGGAAGTACTTGATGCCTTGAAGACCAAGGGCATTGCTATCAGGGTAGCTTCTCCCAAGCTTGTTATGGAAGAGGCTCCAGAGTCCTACAAGGTACTTTATTCTGTATGCTGACTGCAGCTTGTGCTTACCAAACCTTGACCGGGCTGTCAGGATATGCATGTGTACAAAATGCACGCTGCATCAGCTACAGTAAACACCCATTGGTGAATGTACTGTAGTCCACACAACAACATTCTAAGGGCTGCTGTTGCCATTGCATTCCTGCTGCTACATTTCGTGTGGTGTGTGCAGGACGTGACGGAGGTTGTGAACACTTGCCATGAGGCTGGCATCTCCAAGCTGGCTGTGAAACTGAGACCCATTGCTGTGATCAAGGGTTGATCAACCATGATAAATGGACTTGCGCTTGCAAACCTGCATGTCAGGAATTTGTGCAGTGGTGCTATGCTGAAGGGGAGGACACAGTACAAATCGGCAACAGCTGTGTGGCAGCAACCATGTGAGAAGGTCAGCTGCACCAAACATACGTGTGTCCATGTCGACATACACGCAAGTCGCTGCTATGTTAGAACAGAGAAGTCTGAAGCTATTGGCAGCTCTTTGTCTTAATGCACCATGCTGCAGTCTTGGATACGAGCCTTGATTGATCGAATTCGGAAACACGCTTCCAAGAATACACTGACGTGTTCAAGGCTGCGCATCCTTAGAGACACATTGTGAAGTGTCCCGTGAAAATGATTAAAGGATGTTGGCTTATTGCCAAGATCGTCTTTGTAAGCATTGCAAGGCAACAAAGGTGACCAGGGTATGATTTTGTAACGAACCAGCGCCTGACCATAATTTTTGCCAATGACACTGCTGTGTATGGCCAACCACAACTTGCTTGCAAAATGATGATGATCTTTGTTGAGTGACTTCAAAGTCGTCCGTGCATTGCAGATCCTACAAGCTGGTCGTGACATGCATGGTCTGTGGACATGAGCTTGCGTTATGGAGCAGCTTTCAGTCAAGCTAGACTTGCATCATATTGCTCTTGGTTGCACAAATATTCTGCTCAGTCTGGGATATCTGGAACTATGCATAGCAAGCAGCCTGGCAAGGCTAACGTGGAGGCGTTTTGCTTGCAAATGGGGCGCTAAGTGTCAGTTCAAGACAGCAACAGTCTTCTCAAACAAGTTTCAAATTTACATGTAGGTAAACAGTATGAGAGTAAGCTGGAACGTCAAAGAGAACATTACTACTCAAACCCAACTGCGGGATGTCTCAACAGGTTGTCATGGCCGAAACAGACGTGCAATTTTTACTTCTGAAGATCTGAACCAAGCTTGGATCTGGCCGTCCTCAATTAAAGCAGACAGCTGCAAATCTCCTCGAGGGCGCAGCAGAAACACAGTGTTGCCAGGCTGCAGCAAACAATGACACACCATGATCAGCCGCCCTACTGTAAACGTGAACTTTCTGTACAATAGCATCAGCCGGATGACCGCTTACCAGTCGAAGCAGAAGCCGTGGCCTCCACCTCCGCCCTGGGGTCCTTGTTGAACATTCATGGCTTTGAGTGCTGGTAGGGGATGGAAGCGGTTTGCTAGAGACGCAACAAGAAAGTCAGGACACTTGGGAGGACAGCGCACAGCAGCTCCAGATACTTTATCTGAATATTTTCCGCGCCGTTCCGTTTGAATACGATTAATGAAGAAGCTGCACGCCGTGGCTTCCCACATTTATCTTATTTAGGCAATAAACACCAGTTCAAATGCTGGGCGTCTTCCCACTGGACAGCTTGCTGTCAAACAAATACTCTTCGCGTTGTCTGATTGCTCACGCGTCCTCCAAGCTAACACCTACGGTCATCCCTTCCACTCTTCAGCTATCATGAATGTTCAGCAAGGACCCCCAGCAGGCGGAGGAGGAGGCCACGGCTTCTGCTTCGACTGGTGAGATCCTGGTGACTTTGCCGTTCCGCACTGTCTTATGTTTCATGGTCACTGACGTCGCTTCTTTGTGATTGGCAGCCTGGCCACAATTTGCTTCTGCTGTGCTCTGGAGGAGATCTGCAGTTGCCTGCTGTGATTGGTTTTGGTGCGCGCCCTCAAATATGACATCCACGCTTCAACCTCAGCTCGGCAGGAGCGACGGAGGATGATATATTTGAGAGAAATCTGTTCCGTTGTTATGGTGACACCTGCGTTACTTTGTTGGTCTTTCAAACCGTAAGTCTGAAGTTTCCTTTGAACAATGCCTCGTTTAGCGGTTGATTCTATTATGAAACACTCGTTTCACTTGCTGTGCTGTCGTGATAGGGTCATTTGTGTTGTCATAGACAAGAGCGTACGACTGTGCGTCGCTGCTGGCACGAGTCTGTAGCATTATCTACAGACTTCGAGTGTTGTAATAAGAGATAGTATATGCAGCCAACAATCATTTGCACTACCAGACTGTGAGGACACCATAGAGCATATTGACATGCCAAGGCAAATCAATGTGCACCTACAGACATGCTGAGGCGTACCACTGTGCATATACAGACACGCTGAGGCACATCACTGTGCACAGTGGTTTGTGCGTGCTGAGACTCTGTACTCAAAACTAAATTTGGTTAAGAACCTTTATCTGCAGCTGGTGAGGACAGATTTTAATGATCTTCGGTTAGCCTTGTCATTGACTGTTGGTGTGTGGCAAGACGGCTGCTTTGGCGCATTGATACAGCCAAGGGAAGACATCCTTAGGGAGTAACGCACTATGCAACAGAGTTTGTCTTTGGTGTTTGGGAACCAAAGCGTGTATGTAGACAGTAGAACAGCGGTGCAAAACATGTCCGTGTGAAATAGCTTGCTTCACTGTAATTCTGGTGAATCTGCAAGCTTGAGCCATGAGAAGTGGCTGTGCCATGCAAGACGTCGCGCATTTTCTGAAAGCTCTGTTTGTGCAAGAACTTGGTATACAATTTGAGTCTGCAGACACGCAATTGCTGAAAGTACTAGTTTAACGCTTTCCAGCGCACGATGAGCTAGGTATGTGCAAGACATGTCTTGTCTCGTCAGAGCATGCTGCACAGCCTGCCTTGTGCCTGTCTGTACGGCCTGCTAACATGACTGTTGCAGACAGGCTGTGCTACAACAGCTGACAAGCAAACATGGAAATTACTGCATGCCCAGCATGGCCAATTGTCTTGTCAGCACAATCGCAATGTACATGTAGCACTTCTGTCTTGCAGTCTTTAAGAGTGTCATAGAGTGGCTAGGTCTTACACCGCTGAAATCTTGCAAACATGATTTAGGTTTGTTTGATATGGGTGTACACTGTTGTAGAATTATACTTTTTGGCTGGTGTGGCTGTGTATGTTGTAAATTTGATGCTTAGTTGAACCAAAGACAGATGTGTCTGCTTGTTCTAGAGTAGATCTACCTTACATAATGCAGGCACCATATCTGATGACTGCTGTGCAGGAGCACAGGTTGGCACAACATAGTCAATGATAGACAGGAGCTCCAAACAGGTAGCTGGCTGAGACTTGCACACAGCAAAACTCAGCCTGTACAAGCTTGTAAACAACCTGAGTATGTCAAGCATTCCCCTCAGTGACACAACATTCTCCTACATCTGTAAGGCAAAGGTAAATTACAGATCAGCCAGGAGCAAAGCCAACACACTCCATTTGCACATATATAATGCGTATGAGCTCTGGTGACTGTCAAGTTATGGCAGATGAGTGTGCATCAGCATGTTCAGACGCTCTCACATTGCGCTGTGACCTGCCTTAGCTAACTGCCTGCGCGATTGACAAGATGCTTCTGCAGTCAGCCAATGTAGTTCTGGCTGACAATCACCAGAGCTCGTATGAAGTATATATGGCAAAATGCTCACAATGTTCAAGGCTCCACGCCTTCAGTTGCTCTTGACAAGTGCACAATGCGTCGGGTAGTCTGCTTGCCTTGGTCTGCCGCATACAGAAAGCCTGCAGTTTTACAAAGCCACCATCATCCAAGCCAAATTCATGAAGTGGATCCTGCAGAAACAGCAACAGGGGTCCCAAGTGACAGCATCTTCAGAACACCCTCTGGCAGACACGATTATGCTGCAATACTTTGTCATCTGACAGGGCCTTTTTTGAGAAGTTCACACCAATTGAACTTTCCTGTTGTCTGGGAGCTATTGGGTCTGGTGTTTATAGCTGAACCTGTGCCCTATGACTCATCCTAGAACCTAAGCACAAGCTAAGTCTTGAACCCAGAACCCAATGTGGCCACCGCCACCGCCACCGTCACCACTGAGATGCCATGATCAGCTGTGTTTGCTCCGCGACAAGAGCCTTGCATGCCTTCGACAGAAAAATTGCACATTGTTGTGCACGCGGCTTGAGTGATGATCCCAAGGCACCTCTAGGAAGTCAAGACCGAGTAGATGGACGGCCTGAGCAAAACCGATGAGGTGTTAGCTCTGTTGAACAAGCGCGAGCGGGGCGAAGGACCCAAGCCTGCGTCAGCAGCTGCGTCTGATGAGAATCTTGGATTCACTGACTTTTTACCAAGCCCTGCCGCTGCTGTCCTCCACAAGTTGCAAAGAATATCCGCCCAACCTCGGAGTGACCAGCCTAAGTCTGTCACACATACTATCAACAGGACACCGTCTGATGCGCTCAAGGTGGTTCTGGGAGAGCAGCGACCCGAGCCTCGAAAGCTCAGGTACAGCTGCTTGCCTGTACTTGTCAGGTGGATGTATTGCTCAACTGTGGATGTGCGAAAAGCAACGCAAGGAGCAGTCACAGGAGGGGTTGCAATTTCTCAATCAGATGCTACTGCATGTATATTGCAAGCAATGATACTCTATTGCATGCTTTTCTGCATTGACCCGAGCTTTGGAACATGCTTGCAGGCGCTCAACTGCCAGCTTCAGAAGGAAGTTGTTTGGCCATGAGCAGCAAGCAGGGTTTGAGGACAACATCATTACACAAGATCAAAGCAAGGACAATGTGCGTGTTCATCCCCTGTCAGCCTTCAAGCGCTATTGGGACCTTGCCATTGTTGTCATGGTGGCATACACTGTGGTTGTGCTACCTGTACGCTGTGCCTTTTCCTGGGACTACTACCATGCTTTGGATGCTGGACACAACATTTTCCATCAGCTAGCGGTAAGGCTCTGGCAATGTTCACCATGTCTGCACAAAGTCTTGCCTGCAGGCAGCTGCAAGCAGGTCTGACACTCATGGTTGAGCTGGATAGTGCTCATAAGCAACATGCGACCTGTTGCTGCTAACAATGTTACTTCCACTGCAGGTTGATTGGACCTTGGCCACAGACCTTTTGATTGACCTCTTCTTCATGGCTGATATTGCCCTGAACTTTAACACTGGGTTCATTTGCGATCAGGCAAGGCTCTACTGGGCTGCTGCAGTACTCCTCTGCATTCCTCATCTCCTGCCAACCATCATCAAACTCTTGCTGCCTTGGCAGTCTAGGTTAGGCATCCTGCATTGAATGTGATGCTGCTCTTCAAGCCTGACGTTTGCAATATTGCCTCAGAGTTTGGTCATGGGACGGAAACTGGTGGCCCAAAACTACCTGCGGGGATGGTTCACGCTTGACCTTGTGTCATCCTTCCCTATTGACTTGGTGCTCTTTGGCAAGCGCTCAGACTTGTGGCGTCTGCCCCGCCTGCTCAAGGTACTCAACAACTGGTGCCATATGCATTGCTGCCCTGCTTCAAGCACAAACAACATGTTTTATCAGGCACGGGATGACGTCTGTGCCGTCAGTTGCAGACACTCCATGGGGTGCTGCTGTTTCAGGAGACCTGCACTGTCCCTGTCAGCTTGCACTTGCAAATAATGCTTGCTTGACGCTCTGCAGGTCATCAGGGTGCTGCACAACAAGACCTTGGCAAAAGCAGCTCATGACATCAAGCGCCTCAAGATCTTGTCTGACATCAGCCAGTTTGATGCCCAGATCCTCAAGCTGACGACATATGTCTTTTTATGGATTCACTGGAATGCTTGTCTGCAGTATGGCTCTTGTGTGGCCCAACCTGATTCCAGGTAAAACTCGCTGCTGCAAATGTATGGCATCAGCCATGCGATACGTGTAAGATGCGTAGGCTTGCTCAGCACCAGGCTTGACTGTACTGTGTGCTGTTGCTTGCAGTATATGCTGGGTGCAATACAACCATTTGCAGGGGTCTACAGTGTTTGAAAAATACAGCTGGTCAGCTTTGAAAGCTTTGTCAGAGATGGTTACAGCAGGTACATGCGTTGCATAGAAACAGATCTGGTACCTGCCTGCCCTCTGAAGCATTGCCATATTCAGTCATACTGGAGCAAGCAAACAGCATGTGTAGAAAAACAAGAGATTTGCAAGCCATAGGCTGCTGCACAGGTGCTCTGCACGATTGCCCACATGAACGCAGCTTCTGCATCGGACAGACATTCCCAAGAGTGCCTTGTCTGGCCTGCATATTTGTCAAGTGTCAAGTATACCACAGTGACATTCCTTGATTGGTAGGGTATGGCAAGCAAGAGCCAGAAACGATGATAGATGTGTGGGTGACCATGTTTTCCTTGCTGATGGGCACCACCATGTGGCTCATCCTGGGCAGCATCATCACCACCCTCCTCATTCATCTCAATGCTGCACACTCCGAGTACACAGCCAAGATGACAGCACTGTCTCAGTACATGATGGAGAACAACCTGCCGCAGGTCAGCCTGCGCATTCCTTGCCCTGATGGCTCATGCTTTTATGTGTGTTGATTGATTGATTGACTTGAACCTGTGCCAGCCTTTGCTTTCGCGTCAGCCAGGTAGGTATCAGGTCTGCCTCACCCCAATTCAGAAGGCCACACAGTTTTATGTGTGTGCATGCTTGAATCTGCATAAATTGTACAGCAATGCTCAGCAGGTTGTAGACCAATGATGACAAAGCAATTGCAAAAATGCTAAGCCTGCAACAGAGGCAGTATTTATTTTGTGTCATTGTGCCTGTCTGAGCGGATTCTGGTGCCATTTTGCAGGAGCTGCGTCAGAGGATACGTGACTCTTATGAGGCACGCTGGAAGGCTGAAAAGCACTTTGATGAGGATCAGATTCTGAATGAGATGCCAGGCAGCCTCAGGATTGAGGTCAGCTGTGCGTGTCTCCTGACAGCCTTCCAACATGATTCTAATCCCTGTGGCTCCTGTAACGTCATGACTGTACATTGCACACTGTCATTGACTGCTGCCAGTAGATGCGCCAGAAGCTGCAAGAGCATCCCTCAACAGCTTCATGTTTGTGCAGGTGTGTATGCACACATGCGCAGAACTGATTGCAAGTGTGCCTTTCCTGGAGGATGCTGAGGATGACTTTGTGCGCTACCTGGTCACTCAGCTGCACCCTACGGTGTGCTCACTTCTATGCTACAGGCTGAAATGTTTCTCGACGCTGGTGCTTGCTGTTTGCATCGTGTGCACACCAGAATGCTGCTTCCTGATTGCATCGTGTGCACACCTGGAAGTTTTCTGCAGGTGCTTCCTGCACTAGCAACCATTGAGCCATGCTGCATCTGTCTCTGGCTTCACACCAGCACTGTGACTAGCACCATTGCCTCTTCATGTGTCACAGCAACATGCCTGATGTGAACTCAAGATGTCAGCACACAGGGCTCTGAGCTCTGATTGGGACTTGCAGGTGTACTTGAGGAATGACATGATCATCCGCGCAGGAGAGCTCGGCAGAGAAATGTTCTTCATCAAGGCGGGAGCTGTGCAGGTCTGCTTCCTGGTCTCCTGGATCTACAGACCAACTGGCCTGATAAATCTCATTTCCTCACATTCTAACAATGCGATCAACATGCCCTGACAGCCTCACACCATCCAAAAGTGCAGACAGCATGCCTTGCATGCCTTCAACATCGTTCACAATGTGCTGGTGGGTGCATGCCTCAGTGATGGCCATGTGATGGCGGCTGCAGGTTGAGCTGGACGGCAAGTCAATCACGCTCTTGAAGAAGGGCAGCTACTTTGGCGAGCTGTCTCTGCTGCGCGACATGAGGCGGACTGCCTCAGTGCGAGTGGTTTCTGAAACCTGCGACTTGTTCGTGCTGACAAAGGCAGGTCCTGCTGCTGCTTCTCAACCAGCTGTGCACAAACCAAACTTTTGAAAGTTGTCTTAGCGGTTAACTTCCGGACAAAGATGGGGATGCCCAGCATGGGCACGTCCTTCTATTCAAATCTGGGTTGGGACAGCAATGCATAAAGCTTGCTTGCTTACAGTCCTGAACTCAATGCACGACTCCTCCTTGTGCTGCTGTCTTGCTGCTGCCACTGACAGGCTGCCATGTCAGGCTGTGTCCAATTGCAGATATGCCTGCTTGCTTGCTGATATGCTTGTGCATAGCATGAAACATGGCGGTATCAAATTCACAGCCGCCTTAACAGAGTACAAAGGTACTCAGCCAGTGAATATTTGTCTGCTGCAGGAAGACTTCCATGAGGTGACAAAGGACTATCCAGATGCGTGGCACAGCATGAACCTTGTTGCCGAGCACCGCCTGCGCATGCTGCATAGCTCTCCAGTCTACAAAGGGTGGAGTCTCAATCAGAAACAGCAGGCTGCTCCCTCCAGCCTGCTTTCCATCAAGATAGAACAAGTACTTGAGGTGAGGCACTGTTGCAATGCTCTCTACAGAGATGCTCAACACACCTCACCTTCAGGCTTCCTAAGCGTCAATGCTAAAAGTGACAGTTGTTCCATTCCCCCGCTTTTTTTCTGCAATGCTCCTTCAATATGCTGCTATACATGAGAAGGATATATGTCGGCAGACAGCCTCAGGTGTCGGCAACATGTCAAGACATTGAGGCTCGGTTGTCTTCAACAGACAAAGGCCATGTCTACAGCTCACTGTACCTGAGGCAGTGTGTCAGTCTTCAGTGTGTGTGCACGTCTAATGCTTGATGTGCAATCATGCAGAGACAAGATATGTCTGGCGAGAGTGATGATGAGGCTGGTGACAGCCCCCTGCTCCAGGTGCCAGCTTCTGGCTTTCCTGCTGCCAGGCCTGATCAGACTGGCCACAACAGAAGGCTGTCTTGGACAGACACAACACCCGGCAGCAGGCGGCCGCCCAAAGCTGGCCCTGGCTTGTCCCTCAAGCAGCAGGCCTCCAGCCCACGCTGGAGCGTCAGGAGAGGTGTTGGCACTGCGCTCATCAGCCCAGCATCAGCACTCAGACAGGGAGCCGGCACAGTGTCAGGACAGTCGCGACGGTCTTCGCAGCTGGGATTGCCTGTCCGCAGCCGTCGTGCTCTGTCCCAGGATGAGCCAGACCGTGCTGCTGCTGACTCATGGCCTCTGCACAGAGCACAGTCTGTCATGGTTCCCAAATCGCAGCAACCAGACCTGGACAAGCCATTTATTGAGCTCAGTGAGCTGGAGTCTTTTGGTGAAAAGGATGGGGACAGGCAAGTCCATGAGAGTGCTGCTCCTGACAGAGTTGCACCAATTGAGTCCCTGCCATCATGGAGCGACGAGGCTCAAGATGTGCATCAGGCTCATGTACAGGAGCAGCCAGGGGAAGCCTTAGGCGCATCCTATGACTACGGGGACTGGGCAGATGCCATGCAACAAGAGCAGACTGAGGACCCCAAGCAAAGGCTTCTGCAATAATGTCCCTAGGTGGTCATGTGTTGATTGTTATTGCATGCACCAGTGACGTGCCACGGGTTCATACCCGTATTGTGGCGTTTACACTTCATTCTGCTCTGTGCATGTCCAAATGACTGTAGCAAAATGAAGTATCTCGTTCTGAAGGACAATCTGCACATTCCTGACTTTAAGGAGCCTGGCATGTGATCATTGACTTTTCAAGCCCGTTGCCTGATTTCAGCACTATTGCGCGCTAGCTGTGAATGCAGGGTTCACACTCAACCAGATTAACTTACATTTGCAATACCTCTATTAGCTGTTGAAGTCAGTTGCTCAATGACTGCCTTGCTTGTATCCAGATACCCCACTTTAAAGCTGCAACTTGCTTTGCAGAGGTGTGCTGTGCATGCTGTGGTTTGTGTGAGTCACGTGATCTGCTTCGTGTGCTGCGCCATGCTCGAGCTTGGCTGGCACCGGCAGCGCTGCGTGAGCATGCTACACGTATGCTACGTGGGTCGATGTCACCTTCACCGCACAATGCTATCGTTGCCCGCCTGCATTCAGGCTTCACCCCGGCCGGCAGTCTTTCTTGAAGCAGATCAGCAGGATGTTGCGCCTTGCTGGGTCGTGCACCGCTGACATGGCGTCATGCAACAGCGACCGTTTGGCATTGAGTAGAACACGAGCTTCCTAGCTTATTTGACAGGCGGACATGTCGCAGCCAAACTCCACCAAGGTGACGTTGGCTCAGTGCACTGGCGTCACTCCAGCACCGGTGTGCCAGCCTGCTAATTTATCTCAGCGTGAGGCAAACGAGCAAAAATTCACGTCTGTACATCCTGCCCGGCAAGTTGATTCAAGGCAGCCTCTGCATGACAACAACAGCCAAACTTCCCCCGGCAGCACCAACTCTCACAAGCGCTCCCGCACTACATCTAACTCCATCGTCATCACACCATCAGACAAGAGACAGACAGTTCTGGCTCTCAGCCCAGAAAGACCCTTGCCAGCGGGTCAGCAGTGGACTACTTTGGAAGTGCAAAGGGTATTGAGCCTCACCCCAGGTACCAGACCAGCTTTTAAGCACTCAGACTGCCAGCATGGCTCCCTGGAGACCATACAGACAAACACAGCTCATAACAGTCCTGCCAGCTGCAGTCCAGGCAGCACTGTTGCTGCTGGTGAGTCACCAATGAGGCACACAGGCCCAATCAACACGCCTTCCACCGAAGCTAAAGCATGTGCTATTGAGCAGCAGGGTATGCAAAGCATGATGCCCACAGATGCCTATCCAGCAACTGAGCTGCAGCTGCCTGATATTCCACCAACACAGCTGGCGTGTGCTGCAACAGCACTGGATCTGCTGCTCTATGAAAGCACCCAGATTGTCGGTGACCCAGCATCAGCAATCATTGCCTCAAAACCTAGCTCAGCTGCTGGGGCAGGAGGCCCTGGCGGTCTGCCCATCGTGTCAGCTCAGCAGGAGCTTGCCCTGAGTCTGGGCAATGCCGAAGGCCTGACTGCAACCCCAGTCATGATGCTGGCCCCAGCGCAGATGATATACCCAGCTGACAATGAGGCTGTTACACATAGCAGAGCACCTGCTGGGCCTGTAGCATCACCAGTGGCAACTAGGCTAGCTGGCTTAGGCACGGCTCAAGATGCACATGCTCCTCCCGCTCCTGCAGGCCTCTCAGCTGCTGAAGTGGTGGCAACAGCTGCATCGGAAGGACAGCCACAGAAGCAGCATGCTGATGAGACTTCAGATGCACAACAGCAAGGGCCAAATGTGGATGTCAGTGGCACCAAGCATGCAGCTACAGGCAGTCAGCAGCAGGAGCAGCAAGCTTCCCGGGCACCTCAACAAGAGGCTGATCGGGCTCATCAGCCCAATGCAGGCTTGCTTCTGCAGCAACACCGCTTACCCCTCACTAGGACTGAGCCTCAGTTGGGAACAGAAGAGACTGCTAGTCAGGTGAGCGCGTAACGCACAAGGCAGCATATACGCCGTCATGACATGCAGAGCCCGCTTAAGCATTCTCAACAAAGCTCCTTGGCCTGCTCAGCTTGAGGTGATGTTATCTCTGTGCAGTAGGATTGCCACTAACCTGACCTGGTATGCAAAGTGCTCATACCATGACCAGTGCAATGAGCAGTACGCACCTGACATCAGTTGCAGCCTTGCATGGACATGTGAGCAGACTGTTGCACAGGCTATGTGAGCAGACTTTTGCAACCTTACACAGAATGTGTAAGCAGACTCTTGCAAAGGCTGTGTGAGGAGACTGTTGCACCAACTGTGTGAGCAAAGGGTGTGAGCAGACTGTAACATGAATCACATGGCTGTGTAGGAGAGCTTAGAAGGCACACAGGCAGAGGCAGATGCCCTCATAGAGGAGTCTTCCTACTGGGTCATCAACACCAATGATGACGAGGGTCATGAGGAAAGGGCTTGGGGCGCCCTGGTGACCAATATCTCACAGTCCACCTTTGCTACGGTGGCTGCTGCACTGGGCCAGCCATTCAGCTCCTGGGCAAAGACCAAGGTGGTTCTTCCGTACTGGATGTGGACCATGCCTTGCTTTCAACCTTGTTGTGAAGCAATCTAGATAGCATGAATAGGAATATTTTACAGCATACATGCAATCGCTGCATTACTCAATGACATGCAAACAACTGTCTGTACACAGTGTCGACATTCAGTACACGGCTTCTGTTTTGCGTGTGTGCGTGTTTGACTCTGCCTGTCGCCTGCAAAAGGAATGCCTTTGCTTGCAGAGCTTCTCAGCTGTGGATAGACTGTTGTGGGCTGCCAGAATTCACGTCGACCGGGTCAACTTCTCCTTTGAAGGCGGTTTGGACACCCTCCCTCTATCCCCAGAGACTGACTCAATTGAGGTGACTCCATGGACTTTTCTGTGCCTCAAGGCTTGACTGCATTTATTGCTGCAGTGTGCAGTCCTGTCTGGACTTCTGGTGATGGCATACTCTATGCGCAACACAACATGTTTCATGTCATGCCTGAGCATGCTACATACATGAAGTTATCAGGACTGAATGGGCAATCACGCTCAGCAGGAGGCATACCCAAATAGTTGCAACATGGTACCTTGCTTTTGCCATTTGCAGCATGCTTGTCGCACTCTGCAATTTATGTGCAAGTCAAGTATCGCATACACAATGAATGATATGCTTGCAATGTTGAGCAACTTCCGACGCAGGGTGAGATGTGCAGTCCTTCTGAGGCAGCTGAACGCCTTGCCACGTTTGAGGCTGAAGGGCACATCACACCTGCCCATCACCCGCCTTTCAGCTGCAGTGCAGCAGGCTCTTCTGCTCCAGGCTTTGAGCTCACGCAAGGCACTCAGTTTGGCACTGCCATAGAGGAAGCAGCAGCTATCATCAACTACTCTCAGATGCATGCTGCTCACCCTCCTGTGCCGCGACACAGTCCTGTGCCAGTGGTTGCGTCGCAGCCACAGCGTCATGCATCTCAGAGAATGCTAAGTCTTGCATCCCAACAGGCGACTGCTAAACGCAATGTCACTGTAGCCCTGGCTGGTCCTGCTCAGCCTCAAGCGCAGCCTAGTTCACAGGCAGCAACTCAGCTTCCCTCAGGTCTGCCAGCTGTTGCATCACAGGGTGATGCTGTTGCATTACCATGTGCGTCAGGTCAACAACCGCCTAGTGCTGGCAATGCACGGCCAGTTGCTGCGCAAGTGTCGTCTCACCATCCTACACCACAGGCAGAAGCCCCTGCTGCAAGCCAAGTGGCTGGTACGCTGCACTCCCAGGCTGATGAATCAAGGATCAGGCCAGAACACCTTGCCTCAGATCCTGGTTCGCCTGCGCAACAGTGTGCACCAGAGTTGGAAGCTCCTGCCAACACATCAGCAGCAGCAGCAGCAGCAGATAATATGCAGGCAGGGTCACCCACCCAGTGCATGAATGATGTCATGGGTGATATGGCAGCCACAGAGGTGCAGCTGCCCCCAACTCAGTGTCCGGAGCTGCCCCTGTCTCCACAAGCAGCTGCTGCTGGAAGCAGTGCACCTGCTGCTGAAGATTATCCTGCTGAAGTACCTGCTGCTCAAGTGACCACTGTGGCAGACACTGTTGAGCTCCCAGCAGCAGAACACAGTGCTGAAGAAGACTTGCCAGTCCAGGAGTCAGCAGCATTAGCCACGACACCAGCAGAGATGCCTGTGCCAGCTCAACCTCACCAACCTCTGCCAGACTCACCAACCCAGAACTTGCTTCTGCAACTCACATGTCTTGAGTCACAGGCAGCAGAGGAGCATGCCTTGCCAGCTGTGGCATCACCACCACAGCAGCAGCTGAGGCTGCAGTTGACAAACCCTCAAGCCGCACAAGCAGCACAGCATGCAGAGCAGAGAGCAGAGGATGGTGTAGATGAGCCCTTTGAGGTTTTGAACAGCCCTGCAAGGCTGAGTCTGAATCTGGATACTCAGCTGCCTGATCAGGAGGTGGTGCCACCTGCCAGCAAGGCAGTGCCTGGGGCTGGGGCTGGGCTGCAGAGAAGCCCTCAGCCTGCTGCTAGAAGGGGCTGGTGGGGTCAGCCCTGGTCTCTTGCCCAACAGCCAGAGGAGACTGGACCATCACCCATAGGTCAGATACAAGCAAGTGATTGTTGGCACATGCATGTGCAACTGTGCCTGTGTATAGCAATCGTGTGTGGGATGTGGGATAATGTCAAATGTTCATGTGTGCCTCTGTTGATCAGCCATCAGTTCTACATGCATCCTTGCAAGTTGTCATCGTCTCTCTTATACCTGCAAATGCTTCAGGGTTCATGTTGGATCTGTGACAGGTGGTGTATGGGGTGCATTGGCAGATCTGGACGTGGCAGCAGAGGGGACAGAAGTGACACCTTCGGGCCTGCGCCCACCAAGGGGACCCTCTTCCACCCCCCTACCCCAGCCGGTCGCCTCAGGTAGGCCTGTGCCATCCTGGCTTTTGTTATGTGTCAGTCGCTTCATCCTTTGCAGGGGCATCTTTTCAGCCTCTCAAACAGGGAGATGCATGTCAGCTTGTATTGACATGGGCTGACAACAGCAACCACACACAGAGTAATGACACACCCTTTTCAACTATAAGGTGTGAGGGCCTATGTGAGCATGCCCACAAGCGTGCATACAGCAGCTCATCTGCTCAAGCTAAGCAGTGTCATCTGGTGCCTGCAGATGCTTCTCCACATGTACCAGGTTCCATTTCAGCAGGCAGGGCTCCCACTGGCAAGCCTCAGGGAAGAAGCACTCAGCAGGAGTTGATCATTGCTGACAGTGAAGAGCCACTGGTCCTGCACCGTCAGCATGGCCCTGCCAAAAGGGCCTTCCTGGATGCACATGCCCTGCCTTGTAGTAGTCCAAATAGCCCTCCAGACCCATTGTGCTCGTATGTCCCTGCCACTGCTGATGGAGCCTCACCCGTGAAGGGCGCCCAGAAGAAAGCTGGGTCTCCCAAGACCAAATCAGGCAAGGTGGGTGAGGATGCTGCTGGTGGGCTGGGGCACATGCCAAAGTTGGCAGGTGATGACACATTGAATGGCAGCGAAGCTGGGCACAGCAAGCAGGGAAAGCATGCTGCAAGGTGAGCCTGGCCTGTGTACATTTGTGGAGAACTTTGTTGATCTAGTGTTCTTGCACATGTAATGTTAAGTGCCTGATTCTCTACGCTGAGGCTGCGCATGTAGCAAGCCTCATATGCGACAATGCCACACTGCATGCTTGCTCTGATACATGTGTCGCATGCAGATGCATCACACATGGTATTGG
>JAABUP010001528.1_pt1 | contig 48575 bp, 65 predicted proteins | sample 5559201 | NCBI WGS metagenome assembly JAABUP01 (sample SAMN10711887, study PRJNA513373) | rock metagenome | isolation source: Antarctica rocks | place: Antarctica
TGCCAACGACTATGAGAGAGAGAGAGATTACAATGCTTTAGCCAGCCAGCAAGTCTGATCACATATAGAAGAAGACGAAGGTCAAATGTGGAAAACATCAAGACAGTCTAGAACGAACTTGAAAACCTATGTATGCAAGCTTACAACTGACTGCAGACCGCATGCCATGTTCGTGCAGGCGAATGACAAGTGACGGGGCAGAACCCTAAATGCCGCCCTGCCCTTGAGAGAGCTCAGCCCTGAGTCTGGCTGAGTCGCAGCACAAGCGAGATCGCGCTAGAGCAACGTCTCTTGCTGCAAGCGATGCGTCAAATGCAAGCTTGCAGGAATGCCACCTGCGACAACTGCAAAAACCTTGCCTTTTTGTGTCTCTTGGAACTTTCCCGTTCTTAGCTGACCTGCGTCAAGTCATCACCAGTTGTTCAGCGGTGTGTACAGACCGTTGATGGCCTGCTCTGTACCATTGATACCAGCGATGGAAGTCGGAAGCGCAAGCTTCAATAGTATGGTAGGCGCACCTTCCATCTGCTATCAAGACCCAGGAGCGATAAGCGAGAAGCAGAAGGAAAATGATCAATTTGGAAAACAGTTTGCAACCAAGTTTGTAAAACAGCATCTGAAACCCGGTAAGGATGCAAGTGTAGGTATCAGATCATATGCTTGCGGTGCTGCTGATGTTGTTCAATGATGCAACGTGTTCGACTGGCCGCTTGTCAAGATTGGCATGCACTGCGTCAGCTACCAGCACATACAAGTTGGGCCTCAGATGATTGTGTCCGGCTGCAATGTTTTCAAAATGCACAGGTCTGCGCGAAGACGTTACCGCAAGACCTCCGTTGCTTGGTCTGTTCCCAACCAGTCAGGTGAGAAAATACAAAATCCTGTGTCAGGTGTTTTGCTGAGCAGCATTCTCAGCATACAACCTGTTGGGCGCAGCTTGGCACTTCCTGACGATTCCAAACTGTTCTCCAGCCTGCTGCTGAAACAAGTTGTGATGCATATCTGGCGTGTCCTCCTGATATTTTGGGAGGAAGCTAGGCTGCAGCCACATTTGTTCCTTGCATTGCCAGGTCCATCAGCTTTTCACTGAAATGCAGGAGGTGACAGGGTCAAGGCTTGGGTTGCAAGCAAGAAACTCTCCGTACTTGGAGAAACCTGATCTCCTGCAGCAAACTCCCAGTCCAGCTTTGCTGGCACCCAAAGGCGCTTCCACGGTGTGTTTGCAAGCCAGCCTTCCTTGCTAGTACACAACTCGAGGTGCAGGGCTTGCAAGTGGACTGTGTGCTGCAGCCTGTCATTGAGCCTCATCTCAAGGAGCTGAGCTCAAGCCCTGCTAGCGTACAACTGTCACCTTTGCCAATCACAAAGCCCAGGTGTGTCTGTCTATATCCTCCCTGTTGTGGTGCGCTCACCTTCACACACCTGTCTTCCTCAAGAGTCAGGCATATATATCCCTTCCATGCTTTCTGCAGCTAGACATGCCTGACCTGGATGGGCTAGCAATCGTGTGTGCGTTGGAGCACTTGCAGTGGAGTGCAAACATTGTCAACAGCTGTTGTGTTACCTATCCTTGACTTGTCCAGTTGGTGCAGGAGTGTGCCAGATGCAAGTGGACCTTTCAGGGGTTTGAGGGAGTGTGCATCAGCATCGCCAGAGGGTTCTGCAGCTGGCATGGACAACGCGCAAGTCAACGTCATGTCAGCACAACCTACAGTGCCACTACGCTCTAAACCGGGCACAAGAACATTGGTGAAAGTCAGGTAGACACTTGTAGATCCTGTATGCCAATGATCCGGCCAGGCCTTGTGCTGCAGTGTGTCATGACAGCAACAGACTTGATACTTACAATGATGAAGATAGCAGCTTCATGCCTGGTGCTGAGTACATGCACCGCATACTATAGCAATGCTTTGATGGCTCAACCTCATCAGTGCTTTGCACAGATCTCCCAGTGCTCACATGCTCTCACTGACATCATGCCTGAGAGCGCTTTATCAAGCGTACGGCACAGCAGCACTGATCTTGTATGCTACCACCTGGGCAGGGTATGTCGTGCACTGACGCTACAGACAGGCCCTCAAGGCTCAGTCTGCCCCAAGGCTCAAGCACCAAAGAGGCGTAATGGGTGCAGCCGGTCTGTGGGGGACCTAAACCTGAGTGCAGCACGTCTGCAGAGCGCAGCCCGTGCCAACCTCAGTCGCTCTGCTGACTGGCCAGCCAGCTCACCAGCATGCATCCGCAAGCGTACGGTAAGTCTTGGCATGGCCAACTGTCCCCAATCAGCTGGTGCAGCCTGTGTGCTGTAGTGTCTTAGAGTGTCCTGTTTGAGTCATGCATCACATGACACAGGGTTTACCAAGCAGTGTAGCTCAGGAACTGTGTCTCTGATTGGACCTCCCAGGAAACACAGTGTAGTGTGTCCAGGTAGTACACATATGCACAACTGGGACGGATGTGTAGGTTTCTGTGCCTGATCAGTTTACGACCATCACTCCCACTCATTTGCTGTTGTGAATGAATGACTTGTGGCTGCTTGGACCTCTCAATTGCAACACATAGAAGGCTCATGTCTCTGCTCTGGGCTTTGTAAGGTGATGGGCAAAGGGCATACAGCGCCCCTGTGTATATATTCACATGAGACAGTAGGCCCAGCCACTGGTATGTTTCAGGAGGAAGGCACAGGGTACGAGGTTCCAAGGAAAAGCTCAAAGCTGGAGGCCCAAAGCCAGAAATGGGATTTTGCTGCAGACTGTCTAGCACAGATGAGCCTGCAAGACAAGGCACGCCATGTTCGCTTTGGAGACACCACTGTCATGGCTGCGGTTGGACGCATCTAATGCCACCACAGGATGGCATGATGTACTCACGGATTCTGATTTTTCTAGTTGATGAGTTTCTAAGCTGGCAGGCACAGACTTCATGTTGCTGACTGCTGGGATCCGCAATAAAGAAGTGTACTGCTTTGTGGGTCCTACTGATTGTCCTGTGTTGATTCGGCAGACTGACTGTTTGATCCGTTGTATGTTAGATAGGAGTTGCAATTGATGTAGTGATCTTTTCCTGATAGTTCCTGAGAACTTGAGCACTGCTGCTTGATTTGCGTGTGATTTGGCTAAGGAAACATGTTGGCTTTGCCTGCTAGACAACAGTTTGTGCCATCTTCCTTTCAGAGGACCTGCTTTTGCTGAAGTCCTGTATTATTCATCTTGCACCCTCCTACCTACAGGAGACTTCGCTATCACTGCCCCCATTTCTGCCTGATGAGGTTTTTCCTTTTATTGTGACATGCATAATACAGTAGTTTGTGCAAAGCATACGGATCAAGTTTGTAATAATCAAATCTGTGAGGTGTAAAGCAGCTCTATGTCAGTAATAGTGAACAATGACCTTATACAGGCGACTGTTCTGTCAGCTGTAGCCCAACGCTAGTCTTGCAAGCTACTACTGCGATGTACAGAGATGTCATCGTGATGGTTTCAGTAGAAAAAGAAAAGACTACGCCTTTCGGCGTCAATTTAATGAGAAGCCAAGTATTATACCGGACTGCCCAGGTTGGTTTCAGTACACATTGGGTTAAGATCAGCTCTGAGGCAAGACAGACAGCACCATTAAAGGTGAAACAGCAAATCGTAGTGAGAACATGTTGTTGCACCAACGCTACAGAGAATAAAGTGTGTCATGTACAGGTCATGGCAAACTTCAGCAATGCATGACAGCTGTCGCAATCTCAGGTTCCTCTCGCATGGGATGACATGTTTGGTAGGGGATCTTATACAGAACTATGCAAAAGCAAAGCAACCACAGCTGATGACATACAATTGGAGCTTTCACTGCTGAGCTTCTTTTGGCTGACGAGCTTTTTGTATCAGAGGCTCCAGTTGCTTCTTGTCTGCCAGAATCTTCAAGAAGTTGAAAAGAAAAGGTATGTAGTTGTGCTTGCGGCGGATGTTTTCATTGTGCCAGTCTTGCCGCTTCTCTATTTCCTGCTCTAGCTGCTGTTGCACCCTGCAGTCAGCAAGACCACAGTGAGCACTTGATGCCCTGCCATGAATTCGGGTGAGCAAACTGCCTGTTATCTGGTGAAGCAGAAGAAACACAGCATCCTGTGAGTGTGTGAACTGTATGGCCACAATTTTGCAAACATGGCACAGCATAACAGACAGACCTGCAGAGTTCTTCCTGTACTTGACGCAGCTGTATGACCACAACCTCAGCAAACATGGCACAGCAGAACAGACAGACCTGCTGAGTTCTTCCTGAACTTGCTGCAGCTTCTGTTGTAGCGCATCTCGGCCAGAAGGCAAGTCATCAGTGTCCATGCTGCTAGCACCTTTGCTGTCTGCACAACATTATATGCCACCTGCCTCAATTGCGCCAGCAGATGCCAGGAGCACAGTTGCTTTTTCAAGCTCTTGTGCTGTCTGCAATGACATCAGCTCATGCAGGCATGTGCATGTACCTGCTTCTTCAGACATCCTGAGCTGTATTTTATCTTGCAACTTTTGTAGGGCTTCCATGTCTTGATTGTAGGCATCTTTGCGGTTTTTGATGACTGCCATCAGATTGAAGCGTATCTCAGATTTGGAGTAACGCTCGGTGCGCTCTGTGATCGCTGGAACTGCCTTATCAAGCCAGTCATCCTGTGCATGCAACCACATCGTACACTCAGCTATGAAAACAGCGTCTGTGCATAGCATGCGCATCATGACAGTTATGTTGGCAGACACATATGATCAGCTGTATACCTCTGTACAGTCTGCTATCTTGATGGGTCCAGGTTTCAGACCATCTAGCTCATACAGAGCACCATCAACAGGTACATATGAGATGAAGTGGTAAGCTTCATCATCTTTGTCAGCGGATCTGGCTTCATCAGGCACTATAGGCTGCGGAGGTGAGAAGCTGTTGTGAGCTTGTCTAATGCTTTCACTGTTGCCTATGGCCAGGCCTGCATGGAGAGTTGACTTGAATGCTTGTTGGCTGATCAGATTGCTGGCGTAAATCACGTGACAGGTTAAGCAAAACTTGCTGGTGTATACCTTTCAAATCAGGTGGGAAATCTGCTGTGAAGCTCTTGAAATCTGTCAGTTGCTGACCAAGCTTGATGTGAGGGCAATTCAGCAAAACTGAGAGGATAGCTTGTGTGGCGCAAGCATTGTTAATGACCTGATTGGCGAAAAACACCTTGCCATGATAGTCAGACTCCGGAGGACGAGGATCCTTTTCTTGCTTCCACTTAAACAAGAAAATGAGCCCATACACTGGTCTGCAGAACACCCAGCATCGCTCAGCACTATGTTCTAACCTGTACAGGAGTACAGCATCCTTAGTCATTCAGGCAGTACCTGAGGGCTGACAGTGTCTCCCTGTCCAAGGAATATAGCTCCTCCATCTAACAAGCACAGCAGCATCAGGATCATGCACTGTCACTGTACGACTCGATGGTGCAGACAAGAGGTCACCTGCACGCCTTGCACCCCCATGTTCTCTATAAGCTCGGTGAAGACACCAGGATCAGACTCTGAACAAACAAAAAACTCGTCAGAAGAAGCAGAAGCAGCTCAATGGCAACGCAGAGATCACATGCAGCTGACTCTACCGATTGTTGTCCATGACTCGCCCTGGCCTGCCATTTCCGCAGGTGTGCACACATGCAACTGTGATGCTTGCAATTCAAAACGGAACTTGCCAACTGAGACCAGGAAGAAGAACACCGGCTTTCGAAGTCCGATTCTAGGGTTTCGCCGCCGATTGACCTTCAGCAGTTCTGCAGAACTGGAAGACTTCTCCGACACCAAATCGTTTACTTGCACACTACACCTGCACAAGTCGGGCTCACCGTACCCAGACAGGGAGACAGAGCTTTCTGTCGAGGACCAATATGTCTGACACGTGAGTCTGGCTGTAATCAGTTCTACAGCAGCTATATTTCGTTCTTTAGAGGAGGTTCACACGAGTGAATGACCGACCTTCGTTGTTCATCTGTGTAGCGAAGAAACTCCCGATGCCCCTGTGGCCACCGAGACTGCGGCCCCCGCCCCTGGCGAGCCCATGGATGTCAACTCAGCTGTGAAGCTTGTGCTCAAGAAGGCTCTGGCCCACGATGGTCTTTGCCGTGGTCTGCGAGAGACAACTCGCGCCATCGAGAAGCATCAAGCTCAGCTTTGCATTCTAGCAGAGGACTGCGACCAGCCTGATTACAAGAAGCTGGTGGAGGCTCTATGTGCAGAGAACAACGTCAACCTGTTGTCGGTGCCTGAGGCAAAGCAGCTTGGTCAGTGGGCAGGGGTAAGTCTGATGCTCACCAGCAGCCAATGTCGTTTGTACACTGTTCAGGATGAAGACATTTACTGTTCTGTTCATGCAGCTCTGCAAGATTGACCAGGAGGGTGAGGCGCGCAAGGTTGTGGGCTGCTCGTCTGTGGTTGTCACTGTAAGTTGTGCAGTGCTGCAGCTGCTCAATTGTGCTGTGATGTTTGTTGGGTGGATGGACCTGAAGCTTGCTGTTTTACAGGACTACGGCGAGGAGACAGAGGGACACTCTGTCCTTCAGGAGTATCTCAAGAACAAGAACTAGAAGCTATAGCTATGTAACATCTGAGCATGACACTTTTGCAAAGCATGCTGGCTCTTTGCTATGGACGCCCAGCATGTGCTTGTTGGCATGGTAACAACTGCAGCTTGCCCACAGAGGAAAGTTGGTCAAGCAGGCTTTTTACTGGTTAGTGTTGACACTGCTCACAGTACCTCTTGATCAGCTACCCTTGGGCTACAGCTGCTGTGGCATTGAGCCTTCAGTGGTTGCAAATAGTAAGGGGGCACCTGAAGTACTCCTAGTGTGATTTTGACGCCCAAGCTGTCGCATATCAATCAATCAACCAATTTACATTTCCTGGGATCATCACAACCATGCACATGAGGACAACATGATACAGCTAATGACACATGTGTACATGGTAGTGTCTACTTGTGCAACAGCGGCAGAATATGACATTCTTGAACAAGTTCGTGCTTTCTTGCAAATTTCATCAAGAAACAACTGAGTCCATGAACAGCATACAGCAGCCTATGAACTCCGACTATGAATGATAGCAGGCTTGAACCCTATGTCACTATCCCGTTACATTCTCACTCAGAACTCGCACCCAAGGGCAACAGTACAATGGTGCAGCACTACCAGGAATTCACTGTAGACGATTGCAAAGTTCAATGACCAAAACTTTGATGTCAACAGCTCTTACTGATCTCTCACACACCAGTACGCATTCGTTTGAAGTTCAATTGAGTTCAGAGATCAATGTCTGCCCAAGAAGCCATCAAGCATGAGTCACATTCTGGGAATATAGTGTACAGTCAACAGCTCTCAAAGTTGAGAGCATTCACAGCAGATGCCAGTCACCATCAGCCTCGCCGCCAGCTTGTTTGAGCTTGGTGGGTGTGTTGCGAGCCACACCACCAACAGAAGGAGCATCTGACTTGGAAACCAGGATTGCACTTGCAGCAAGACCGCCCAGACCAGTACTGGCTTGAGGGGACAGCAGATCCAGCAAGATCCCAGAACTGCAATCAAACAGTCTACTTGAGCATGAATACAGGGACTGCTTTTATGCTTGAGGCTCCTGTCGTACAATGGCGCTGAAAGGTTGCTGAACATACAGCTTGACAAGACCTGCCTCCTCATACAGGCACCTTACTAATGCATGTTGACACATATTCAGCGCTTCTCTCTGCACAGGCAGCAGAAATTTGCGATTACAGCCTGCTAGACTGTGACAGTGTAATGCACACCTGGCCAGGGAGGATGCTTCTGGTGACACAACGGCAGCTGCATCAGCCATTGCAGTCTGATCACTAGCCTCAGATGACAAAGACCGCTCCTTGGCAGCTTTGCACCCGTTCTGTGCCCGCTCCTTGTGGCTTGGTGGTGAAGGGGAAGGTGACCTGCACGCAAAAGGTACATGTCATGGCAGTGACCACATATGACATATGACCACCACAGCAGTGTGATATGCAAAAGCATGTCAGAAGGCCTCTCCCATCAACAAACTTGATCAGGAACATGTTTGCAATAGACATAGGACAGAGCAAAGGAGAAAGTGGTGCACAAGCAGGCCAAACAAGCAGTGCACAGACAGTGATGCCCAGGAATGGCTGCTGCTCCGGGCTCTTGTGTGGACAGGTGTATCAAGGGACAACTTGTTTGTTATTTGGTAGTCTGAAACATGGTCTGCTGCAGGAGCACAGGTGAGTGATGTGCAGTCCATTACACAGCAGGCCCCAACACTGTCTAGGCTGTTTGCAGGTGGCATAGGCGTCTTGAGGAGTCACAGAAGCAGAAATTTACTCTCAACAACAAAGCTGACTGCTGGCTGTATCCAAATGGCGTCACGTTGACTGTCTGTCAGGCAGAGGCTTCAACAGGCATCCAAACCCTCTGCCCCTCACATGTCAGCTTCTCTTGGCACCGTTCCAGGCATGCATCTTCAATGTGAGGGCATTTGCCTTTGTGACCGCACTCTTCATTGCCAGACTCTTCTATGCAAGCTTGTACTAGCAGGGGTGACTGAGATGGCTGTGCTTGATGGCTTCTTGGCAGATCATTGACTCCTTGAGCAATTCAATAGCGATGTCTGCAGACACAGGCGTGCCAGGGACCAAAGTTGGTGCCACTGCTTGGAAACAGCCCGGCAGATATGTCGGACTGCAGCTGAGGAAGTTGATGACAACCCAATCAGCACAACAGGTCTGTGCCTTGTCAGCCGGACAAGCTGCATGCTGGACATGATAACTACCTAGAACGCTTGGCAGCATATGCCGACGCCGAGCGTGAGTGGGAGGACTTGTGCCGGTGCGGCTCATCACTGGCTGCATCCCTGTTCAGGTCCAAAGCTGCTATCTTGGGTAGGCAGCCTTGCAACCAGGGGTGGCGCAGCATGTCAGCAGCTGTGGCCCTCTTGTCGGGAGCGTACTCCAGCATGGGCAGCAGAAAACTGCTCAAGCCTTGGGCCTGCTCAGCAGAAAACGTTTGGTCACTTGCTGCAGTGGAATTGATGCATGACACATGCCTCACTGGCAGGGGTGCAAGATTGAGCTGACTGCCTGATGCACTGCCACATGGTTCTAAAACGTTGATGACTAAGTGGGTTGCCACTGTTACAATCACAGTAACATTACAAGAGTGACAGATCATTGATGTATCCCTGGAAGACGATTGTATGTACGCAAATGCAGAATGCGTAATGCTGTCAGCAGGGTTGTACCTCATCCACAGGCAGGTGGTACTTCTCGCTCAAGACCTTGTCAAGAGGCCAGAAGCGCATCTTCTTGATGTGGCGCAGCTCGCCATGGCGGTTGAAGTAGTCCTTGGCGTACTTTCCAGTACCACTCAGGCGCCTAGGCATTCGCCCCAACAGCTCAATGAACAGAGCCAGATGATCCTCATCCCTGCACAAATGCAGTACATGCTAAAATACATGCTGAAAGAGACAAGCTGACAGACTTTGCATGGGTGAGCTTAAGACATGACTTGCACTGCTGCACATTATGTCTGATCTGGCCACCAGATGCTCATGATGTGTGCCCGGGGAGGTTGCAATTGTACCTATCGTAGTCCCTGCCGCTTCTTGGATCAAACAGCAGATCTCCAGTGATAAGCTCAAAGACCATGCATGCCAGTGACCACATGTCTGCTGCAGTGTCATACTTGGCACCCAACAGCACCTGCACAGGACAGAATTCAATTGAAATTGGTGATATTAAAGTCTGCAAATGACAATTTCACGGCTTGCATATGCTGGCAAAACCGAACAAGAGCATGCATGCTTCTTCGTGACAGGAGCAACAAAAATTAAGCAGAAGCTGCAGGCAACATTATACACATACAAGTGTTGAGTTTACAGGAGCTCAGACCCACCTCAGGACAGCGGTACTGTCTTGTCTGTATGTCATCTGTGAAATGCTTACTCGTCCAGCACCCATTGCCAAAGTCTACAATCTTGCACTGAGCAGCCAGTAATCTCTCCTCCAGGGACAAGGACACTGCTTCTTGGTCCCTGGCAACCTGCCTGTCTGCAGGCTTCTCTACCTCTGCTGTCTCTACATAATGCGCAATACAGACGGTGTCAGCAGATGATGGCAATCTAAAACACAACTATTTTGTGCAGGATGCTTTGACAATGCTTCTGATTTGAACCTGCTTGACAAGCTGCTGAATCAGCACGTGTGCAGCATATGTACATGTACATCCTGGTTATGCCTTGCCAACAGCATTGCACACAACAAAGCAACATGTACAATCATGTGATGTATCTGCTGATATACCTGTGGCAGGAGCAGCCTCTGCGTGGGTTGTAGCTGAGTCAGCATTGTCCTGCGTGTCTGTCTTCAACACACTGGTCGTGCAGGAGTCACCACTAGGTGTGGGCCCCTGTGATGCACTGTCGCCGCTGACTGCTGTGCCTGCTTTCTTCTGCTTCTTCTTGATCTTTTTCTTCTGGTTCTTAGTCAGGCTGGAAGAATTGACTGGAGCAGCACCATTTGTCAGAGGGGGGCCGTAAGCAAGCTGCAGCCTGGGAGGGGGAGGCTGCGTGATTTCTGGCTGCTGCTCTCGCATCTTGCGCTCTTTGACAGACTCTGTCAGCATCACGTTCTCAGGCTTGAGATCAGTGTGAATGATCTTCCTGTCCGTGTGGAGGTAATGCAAGCCTGTGAGGATCTGCTTGGCAAGGCGCTGGACAACAGGAATAGGGATGCCCCGATAGTCGTACTGCTTGATAAGTGACAGCAGGTTGTCACCCAGCACCTCAAAGACCATGCAGATATGCCGGCCATGAGGGCCTGTGTGCTCAAACCAGTCATACAGCCTACAGCAATGTGCTTTGTCATCTGGATCCCCATCACGGATCTCGGACAGCAGTTTGATCTCATCCTGAGCGGCCTCTGAGTAGTGTTGTGCGCTCTTTTGCACCTACAGCATGATGCACAGAAGTGTTGTGCGCTCTTTTGCTCCTACAGCATGTGCACAAATGAGTATGGAAGCTGCCTTTGCCTGCCAAAAGCATATCACCAGCGAAGAGAGATGTGGTGTAATGACTCTGGCAGCTTACCTTCATGGCGCCCTCTCTGCCAGATACTGTGTCCCGCACCAACCATACAGTGGAGAAATGGCCCCACCCTAGTTTGCGTACTACAACATAGCGCCCTGTGTTATACAGCTCCCCTATCTTGACAGGGTGGTAACCACCTGCAATGAGCTAAAAGCTGGATACAGCATTCCAATTGTGAGAGTTAAGATTCAAGCTGGACCGAGCTTCATGCCGGCATACTGTGCTGAAGTGTACCTTTTTTGTAACCGTCTGTTCCTTCGTCATCACTGTCAGAAAAGTCCCCTTCACTATCACTGCCAGGATCCTCAGAGGCTTGTTCCCTTGCTTTCATGGGAGCGTGATCAGGACGGGGCACTGCATTGAACAAAACCTTAGCAAATTGATTTTGCAGCGAATATTCCAGGCATTGGTTAAGCCTACCGACCTTTCTTATGCGGCTTTGTTCGCCTCTTGGCTTTTGCTCCGCCAGGTCTGGTCCGAGGGCCTGCGACAAGGGCAATTTGACAATTGTGCATCGGCCTAATCGTGGTAAGCTATTCCAACACAAAGACCACAACGCACCAGCCCCACTGAGCTTGTTCATGATGTTCAACGAGTCTTGCTAGGTCTTCCTAAGCAATGCTCGCCTGTTGCCACCAAATCTCCAATATGAAACCCTGAAAGTGACTGATATCTTGCGGAGGGCCCAACCGCGCTTCAGCACTAGGAAGCGGCGCAATCAAGGCTAGTCTAGACGCTACCTGGGGATGCAACCAGCAATCAGGGACTAGCGAATCCCCACTGGAATGCCGGAAGGCTGAAGCAGTATATCAGCAGTACTTTCATCATACAGGACAGCATGGTTCGTCAATGTAAAGTCATGCAAGGCGACTTAGCAACGTTGCGCATGATATCATCGATGTGTTGTACAGTGTGTATTTATATGACAGGAATCGGCTCAGATTGAGATCCCATCTCACTTTACATGCCATGATGTACAGCAGCAAGCTTGCTCTTAAGAGTCAAGGAAGCAACGTCTTGTACAGTAACTTCTATCCCGGTCCAGCACTGTCCTGTACTGAGGGCAGTAATCTGAGCAGATTATCTAGAGCAAAAAGTTATAGCGTCTCCAAGACTGCACAAAGCTCTTTTCAACCATGTGCATGTCTAGTCATGTAGGCTCACATGTGCAAAGTTGTACAGCCTGTACTGGCAGCTGGCAGCGCACCTGGCTGTGCAGAAACGGTGGTGTGCAGGGAGGAAGCTCTGCAACATTTCATGAAGGCCTTACTCAAGGTAAGCACAATTGAGACACATGATAGGCCGCGTACGGGTAAGTACTCCGACTTTGTACCCAAACACAGCATTACAGAGACAACCAGATGGACAGACCAATCCCCAACAGGTATCCCTTTGGCAGAAGGCAGTCTGAAAACCAGCATCAACAGACCAACAGTGTGCGCAGGTCAGCAAACTGCAACTTTGGTCTTTGCCACAGTGAAGGCTGTCGGCTGGAAAAGGTATGATCCAATGGGCCATCTGCTGAGCCAGCATTAGTCCTGCTGAGTTTCCTCTCATGTTCTGCTGTTGCTGTTGCTGCTGCTGCCGCGGCTGCTACTTGACAACTGCCGCTGAGAGTATTCATGGGATGCAGTGTGTTTGTGCAATTTCTCACTGGAGAGTCTTGTCCACCAGGCCATACAAGTCAAATCTCTTCTGCTTGAACAATGGCATGTTTTGCCGTCTTTCATCAACTTGCGCAAAGTCAAGCTCGGCATGCACTATGGTAGCTTTCTCCTCTGTTTGGGCAATGATGGCAGCAAATGGGTCAATGATCATAGAGTGACCCCAAGCTGTATAGCCTGCCCCTGCGTCCCTGGCTGGTGAGCAGGTGGCTATGAACAGTTGATTATCAACTGCCCTAGCTTTCTGTAGCAGCTCCCAATGCGCTGGACCTGTTGTCATGTTGAAGGCGCCTGCATGCAGTATAGACATCTCAGCTGACATAACTGACATAGCTGACCTGAAAGTTGCCATGGGTTGCTTCATGCTGAAAAGAAGTATTCGAAGCATGGCCTAAGATCTGCAGCTGCAGCTCCTATGCAGCATCAGCACTAGGCAACAGAGTGTTGCGTGTTGGCCAGCAACTCAGCTGAGATATTGCCAGGGAGAAGTGATGATCATGCAAAGGCTTACTACATGACATCAGTCGATCAATGAGCTGACTGACGTCATTGGTGCTGGCTGACACACAGCAGCACTGCCAGCTGGTCAACAATAATGTGACGGATACCGTCACAATACACTGTAATTATCCTCTATCTTGCCACGCATCACTTTACCGTTACTCTCCAGGCTGTATCAGGCCTTTCACCAACCACTAGTGTCATCTCGACGCGCCCTTACTACGAAGACACTCTCACAGGCCAACTATCTGTTCCAAATCATACCTGGATATACAATGAGCTGCACGCCTCGCTGTGCATACACCATGGCTAACTCTGGGAAGCGTAAGTCATAGCATATGCCAATGCCCATGCGGCAGGCTGGCGTATCCACAACAGTGAAGCTTTCGCCCTGAGTCAATGTTTCTGACTCCTTGAATGTGATCTTCCCAGGTATATCAATGTCAAACAGGTGCACCTGCACAGGTTCCCAAGCTTGCAAGAGAGCACATGAGGCATTGGCAGTAACAGTCTGCAGTCAGTGGGTCAGGTCCCAGTTTCTGTTGACAAGCTTTGCAGCAGGTGTGTTGCGACATGGATCACCTTGCGGTGCTTTGCAAGCAGTTTCCCTTGTTCATCAAAGATGCAGCAGGTGTTGTATAGCTTGCCGCTGCTGCTTTCTGGTATTGATCCGGCAACGAGCGTGATGCCAGCCTCCTTTGCAGAATCTGACATTGCAGAGACTGAACGAGAGTTTCCGGCTTCAATGTCCTCTGCATACTTGGGAAAGCTTTCATTAGAGTATGGGCAATTCCACATCTCTGGAAGGATGACCAACTTAGCGCCTGCCTGAGCAGCTTCCTGCAAGGGCATTCATGTGCACTGCAGAAGATGCTGAATTAAGGTCTGATGTCGCATAACACGTTTGATTTAGGCGTAGAACAGTCCAAGGCTTGTGGGTTGCATGCAAACCTTGATGGCCTTCTGTGCCTTCCGAATGTTCATATCTTTGTCTGGAGACACTGCAAGTTGGCAGAGGGCAACCTTCACCTATGCACAGGTGGCCAATTCAGCAGGAGCACTTGACCACGTGAAAACGTTTGTGGTGAAAAAAAAGTCGCAGTACCTTCTGCGCCTTGGGTGTTGGAATTTGCTTTGGAGCCTCTCCTGTCATCGCTCTGACGGCGGCAGCAGATAGCTGTACACGGGTAGCGATCGCTCGTCGAGGAACGTCAAACGCTCTGAACGAGTACAACGAGCGATTCGCTTGATACGCCGGCCCTACGATCGGCAAGCTGGACGTGAGTTGACAGGACCACTCAGATGCAGTGTCAAATTCCAACTGCTGCAGAGGACATCAAGACTAACCAGAAGCTTGTATACAACTGGTTGGCCACACACGAGGGCCGGAGACGACAGATCTGCCAGCTAAAAGCTTGGCGACTTGCAAACGGCTCAATAACATGCCTTGGTCAGGGTAATAGTGACTTGTACGAACGTGTTAGCATATCTCATTCAGCAGAGTGTGCATGAAGATTAAACGAAAAGGGCGTGCGTTACACACAAGCGTCTCGTGGGAGAAGAGCTCTTCGAAAGAAGCTTCAACAGAGCTAGCTTCAACAGAGCGCTTCGCCGCAGCTCAAGAAAATACACCATCAAGCAGGCAGCGATGGCCTGGGCGCCCAAGCCTGACGTCGATCCTTACGGGACATTGCGCAGCTTGGTATGTCACGTATCCAGGCTCTTATGATGTGTCCCTGACGGTTGACTTACACTACCGTATCCAACGCCAGCTGAAGTGCAGGTACCAATGCACAGAGGTAAAGCGTATGGGGGCAAAGTTCTGCACAACCTGAAAGATACACTCAAGGCGCGGCGGGTTTGTTATGCAGGATTTTCGTTTCTTAACATTTATGTGAATACGTGTGTATCTGTGCAGACCCTGCAGCTGCAGTCGAAGGGTGTTGCAGATTTTGAGTCAATACAGGCAGTCCAATACTTATCAGTGCAGGTGTATAATCCTGTCCTTACCTGTCCCAACTGTAGTTTCTTCTTGATGGCGCAGCTTCATCTTGTATTGTGCAGGTCAACGCTTTGCAGAAAGGCTTCTTGACGCTGTCAGACGCGCTTTTGGAGGAGCTGGGTGAGTCACCTTGATTACAGATGCTGTTGTCTTTCTGTCTTTGCCTGCAATGAGCGACTGGATCTCAGAGATAGAGGATGCATTGCTGCGTGCTACCTAGCTCATCATGAGCTGGAAAGCGATTTGATTGTTATTATTGTTATGATTATTATGCTGCAGAGTCTGTGAAGCAAGAGAGGGACTCTCTGGCTACCACTCTGAATGAGATCCGCCATGATACTTCACGAAAGATGGCAGACATGCAGCAGCGCTTTGATCATACGTATGCCCTCATGCAAGATTGCCAGGTACGTGCATTGGCCAGCGTTGCCTGTCATCACACTGCACACAGTGAGACACAACTTGAAATGTACCTCCACGCTGTAAAACATTTGGTAAATGGTGGCTTGCCATGTCTCTCAGGGTACTCTTTTTTATATAAGTTTCTGGTAGATGCTGTTGCTTGTAGATGCCAACCTGAGGAGGGTCATGTTCCTGAATTGGACTGCTGCAACTTCTCTGAATGTATGCAGAACAACACTCAGAGTAGCACTCGTGATGAGTGTGCTCGTGTCAGTGCCAAGATTGAGATCTTGGAGCAGCGTCAGGCAGCAGCTGCACAACAAGCCTCAGACGCTGCTCACACACACAGCCTGCAGACCAAGCAGCTGGAACGATCTGTGGAGGATCACCAGCAGCGCCTTGTAACATCTGTCAACAAAGCTGAGTCCAGAGGCCGGGAAGCAGCTGAGCAGATAGCACAGCGTGCTGTTGCTGACTCTCAGACCAGCATGCAGGTATGCACCACAACTTAAACGTGCTGAATGCAACCCTGAGAACTAGGGCATCCTCAATGGTGTCTCAGCCAATTTCGGCACAATGCAGAATTTGCATCATACAGCAGACCTTGTTGTAGGTAGCTGACGTCGCCCTTCAGTGATGATGAGCGTACAGCTTGGTTTGTGTAGGGAAGACAGGAAGGACTTGTACTTAGCATCTCCCTGTCTGTTACCTGATTGATGAAGCTGCAAAACTAGTGTTGCCTTGACTGTAGGAGGCATGTGAGTGCATGGCCAGGGATATGATAGACAATCTAGTGCCGCCCATGGTGGAGCGCATTGTGGCTCAGCGGCTGCGGGAGAGCGTGAAAGAGCAAGGGGGCCTGATATACAAAGACATGCTGTCCCTTCGGGCTGATTTGGCCCACTTGAGACAAGGTCTGCCTACCTAATGACAATGATAACAACAAAAACGCTTTCCAGCTCATGATGAGCTAGGTACGTGCAGGACAAGTCTTGTCTCTCCACAGCAATCTGAGACAAGGTCTGCCTAGCTCAATGTGATCATCCACCAACATGCAGGGACAACAAGCAATACCCCTGTAGACACTTGTCTTGATCTTTAGCCTCTCTGCTTTGACCTTGCAGCAGCTCCCATGATTGCGCTCATCACCAACAAAGTCCCCTCAATAAGTGCATGATGTCCAACCAGATCGTCTCAAATGTAAGCACAATTTGCGTGCTCCCACTGCTGAGACGCAACACAGTCAGCACCGTGAGGCCAACAGCTGAAGCGACCAATCCATTACACAGAGGCAGCCCTTCGTTGATGCAGCCAGCTGCAGTCAACTGCAAGTTGAAAGTGGTTTGCTGCTGTTCTTGATAGCTTTTGGACTCACAGCCACAATATTGAGGGCTTGCATTTGTGCCCCAGCAGCAAGGTCACCTGTGCTCTGGCATTACCCGAGTCAAGCATCAGAGAAAAACTCTGCATCTGTAAATACTCTTTGCTGCAGAGGGTGAGTCAGCGTCCAGCTTGACATCAGCAGTGGCAGTGAGCGCCAGCACCCTGGCAGAAGATGTACGCCAGCTGGCCCACTGGTGCAGGAGTGCTGACGAGGCAAGGGAGCAGCAGGAGGGGCGCCTGGATCAGCTGGAGCGCGTACCCCCCCTGCAGGCCCAGCTCAAGGCCCTGCAAGACAGGGTAAGCTCACTGCTGCTCAGTCCATCAGACTTGAGGCTGGGCACAGGATGTAAAACACTTCTCTCTGCACGTCATGCCACTTACTGGAGCACAGCAGCATGTGTCAAACAGCATGTGAACATGCAGTTTAGTTGGTTGGACTAGTGCGGCTGAAAGTTGCAGGACTGCATGACGAGATGATCTCCTGCTGGGCTTCTGCTATGCTTGCATCTGGTCTAGCCCTGATATCTTCACCATTGGAAGCAAGACCAAAGGCGATGCTGTCTGTGCCACTCTGCTCTGTTGAGGCGACACCTGCTGTGATGAAACCACGCTACATTGAGCTGTTCATGCCTGACTTCCAGGAAAGAAACGTGTAATAGATGAATGAGTGAATGATGTGGTATGCTGCTTGCAGGTGACAACAGCCTCAAAGAACCAAGGAAGGCATGCCCAGTCCGTGGAGGACATCATCAGGGTATGCATGCAGACCACTATGTCTGAGGCCCCTGTTTCAGCGTTTTGCATGTAGTTCCCAAAGACTAGCATGCCTCCTTTGGCATGGAGGTTGCAGCCTGTATTACTCACGAATCCATGCCACAGCCACTGCTGCTGTTGTTTGCCAGCCAGCATGCATTGCTTCCTGCCTTGCTGCTGGCTTTCATAACCACCTCTTTGCAAGTCAGCCTGCACATCAGCTTGCCTACAGGTTAGATTAGACCTTAAGGTGCTGCCCAGTTTGCAGATTGCATATCCCATACAATGCAGCTGCCAATATGTTGGAACTCAATACAGCCCCCCCGGCCTCCCCAGAAAAAGCTTATACCTGGGTGCAGGCGCTTGTCATGGACACTGCAGCTCTCTCAAGGCAGAGCAAAAGCTTGGATGGGCAGCTTGCTAATATCAAACACCTCAGTGAGCGTACTCAGGGGCAGCTGGTCAGGTCATCCTGGGTCTTCTCCAATGCCTTGGGCATCCCATCCCCGCTGGCAGACACAGCATCAGAACGCTGACTTGCCATGCTTTCAGCTGTGTGTGTAGAAAAGAAACGACTACGCCTTTTGGCGTCAATTCAACGAGAAGCCAAATGTTATACCAAGCTGCCCAAATTGTGTGTGTACTCAGAAGCGTAGTGAGCGGTCCTGACCATGTTCATTCCAAACATCATCGTTGGTGACAATGACATATGTGGTCTGTTTGCTAGGTGGTGTAAGCAAGGTGATTTGTGTGCTCAGAACCCAATCTGGCATCGAACGTGTTTGGGATATCAGCCTGCCTGCAGGACGGCTTAAATGACATGTGGTCGGTATGGCCAACAAGCTGGGACGTTATGCCTCGCATTGCAGAATAGACCAAACATGAACAAAACATGGCATTGCTGTTCAGCTAACAGCAATCATCTCCTGAAACTTTACAAATGCACTGTGGCTGCCGCATACGAGCAAAAGCACGCAAGTCAACAATTCAGAGATGGACTTCCTGTGTCAGGAGCTTTTATTGGGTGCTTTACATAGGTGTACTGTAGTATCTAGCGTATGTGGGTTGACAATTTACAGGGACCACTGAGTTTGTCAAAGACGCCTGCTTCAAGTTGGAATGCATACCCAACAACACTTGCAAGAACTGTATGCAACAGATAAAAGACGTCAAGCAAAACACTGCAACAAAGGCGTGAACATGCAAATATCAAGTGCTTGTCCTGCAGCAGCAGTTCTGCTCAGGCATGAGCAAGATTCGTGTTACTGGCCTTGGCAGAAAGCATATTGGGGGATGCACTGAGTGACAGTGCGCAGCAGCCAGCAGCGCCATATAGCGTGTAGCTGACCCTGATAAAATAGCTGAGGCTTTAGCAGATGCTTGCTCAGGCATGCTACTGCAATGCATGCCGAGTCATGTTTGGCACGTCATTAGTGGTTTCAAACCACAAACGTCGTAGTCAAATAGCAAGTGACAGATTTGTGAACACCGCCATCAAACGTAACAACGTACACAGCATGCCCGCAACGCCCAGACGTAAGGCGGCCAGTCAGCAGGCGCAAAGCCCTGCTGTTTCGTTGGTGGGTCGTTCTGTTGCCATCCCTTCAGACATATTTAAGGAAAGCGACTCACAGTACACTGGCAAGGTCGTTGGCACGCCTAAGCGAAAGAAAAATGCCGTTTACGTCAAGGTCGATCAAGATGATACAGAGTACTGGTTTCCCGCTGATGAGGTTGCAAAATGGGTTGTGAAGGACAACCCCACTGCAGCTGTGCCCTCCAGCCCCAAAACTCCTAGGAGCAGAAAGACAGCGCTTCACCAGGACAGTCCCAACAAAGCAAGTGCTGCAGCATCCAATCAACCAAGAAAGCACGCTGCAAGGTCTGACAGGAAAGCAGTGCTGAACATGGAAGAAGCTGCACTTCTGGACACCCAAGCGCATGATGCTGCCAGTTGCCATCCTGAGAGACCAGAGGACCTTGCTGAAACCATTGAAGGGCTGGTAAGCTCCAATTGCACAACCTGTTCTTGCTGTGCTAAATCTTGCAGTCACAGCATATCTGACAAGATTGTGTGCAGGCGGCCACCAGCGCTGAGGAAATACAAGCTGTCATAGCCCCTGCTGTCTCCTGGAGATGTGAGTCTCTCTGTAACTGTACGCAACTTTCACTCATGGGATATCTTGAACTCTTATCTCACCAGCTTGGTTTTGTCGCACACATACACCTGTGCTTTCCAGTCAGGATGTCTGATGAGTCACAACTGGCTCCACACCCCAGACTGTAAGGTATAAAATGAAAATGAAGCTATGAGCTGATACATGACACTGTGCTGCAGGGCTGGTTGCAACTGGATTCCTGGTGGTACTGCTTGCTGCACTGACTATGAAATGGGACCCAATAAAGCATTGGCTCAGCAGCTAACTCACTTTACAAAGCTTTCAGACACATGAAGTGCTCAGGTGTCTAAGCAGGAATGAATCAGATCGAAGAGCTCGGACTCTGCACAAAGGATGAACACTTAATCTGCTTGTATGTCAAATGTCTCGCCATCTTACTCTTATGGTGCTGCGCTCAATTGTGTTTGAACTTGTTGATTTTCCTGGTTTACAAGCTCCAGATATATTGGCGGTTAGTGCAGCAATGCTGGCTGCCCTGTCAAGAGAGCAGTGTTGTACTTTACAGTGATGCTTTGATAAGGGCAGGCTTGAATGTTGCTGTGTCTGACTGGCCATCAGTGAACACTCGTTGGATACATGGCGGGTTTCTGTGTTTTGGATGGCACATGTAGCATAGTATGCATCCCTCTTGTGCTCTTACAGCAGCTACACTGGCATGCCAACTTTTAACGCAGAGTATCTGCCACATGTCCGCAGAAACTTTCTGCACACTGCTGTAGCTACAAGAACAGCATAAATCCACATGCTCTACGTTGCTTAGCTCTTCAGGTAGTTGCATGTGGGTATGCGGCTGAAACAAATTCTGGGGAATACAGCTGTGCACTGGGCAGGCCCTTCTATGTACGATTGTGTACAGTACACACTGCAACAGAGTCTGCACCTGCACCGTACAGAATGATAAACCCATATGGATGCATTCTATTCTGCCAAACATATGCATCAAGGAAACATGTGCATCGCCAGACTAAGATTGGGTAGTGTCTCAGCAACAAAATGTTGGTAACTATACCTCAAGTCAGACAGAGGGCTGTGCTTGCCACACACCATATTACTGGCCTTTATTTCGGATAGCCAAACAGAGCAGACAAATCACGCAGATTCAGAGCCAGTAGATGAGACATCCCTTTCAGCACTTGCAGTTGACAACTTAGCGGATTTTCTTTTCTTCTTGACCTTGTGACGCCCTGCATACAGTATGGACGGGTTCAGCACAGAGTCTTGATCATCACCATGAATGCATGTTGCCACTGCAGATAACCTCAACAATCAAGCTCTACTAGTAAGCTGCATGAGAACTGGATGACAGTGTGGCTACACACTGTCATCCAGTGTGTAGCCACACTAGGCTGCATATAGACTGAGTCAACCGTGCATCGTGACACGTATCAGCAGCTGTGCACGTGCCATGCATCCTGTACCTGAGTGTTTCCGGTCCTTCTCTTTCTTATGCTTCTTCTTGCGCGGCTGCTCTTCATCATCCTCTCTGTGCTTGCGCTTCTTCTTGGAGTTGCGGTGACTGCCCAAGTCCTCAGACTGCCGTATCCTGCTGACTAGCTGCTCAGCTGCTGACTGATGTACAGTCAACCCATCTGGCTGTACTGGGGCTGCTGACTGCAGCTGCTGCTGTAGCTGACTGCCTACCTCGCGACTTGATGGCGGCTGCTGCAGCAGTTGCATGTTGAGCTGACAAGCAGGCAGCTGACCATTTGTGTGCTGCTGGTGATCTTGAGCAGCAGGGGCCAAGCTGGCCTGTAATCTGTTCACAGGCAAAGCTGGGGCAGCAGCTGACTGCTGGCGGGTAGAGGTGGGGGCGGCCTCTGCGGCTGATTCCGGCTCATCTTCTGATGACTCATCGTCATTCTCAAAGATGGCTTTGAAGAGGTCAATGGGCTTCTCCAGTGCTGCCTGCTGTTGCTCTGCATTGCAACATGCAAACGATGGTGACTGGCTGGTGGACACTGGTCTGAGACCATGGAGATGCTCAGCAGTAAACACGCTGCTGTCCAGGCAAGAGGCACACATGTGCCAAACAGAGAAGCGCCATGAGTCTCAGATGGGCATGCACACCATGCAGAACGCACCATTAAGAACAAGCCACAGTCAGGAATGTGTGCAGTAGGCAGACAGCCTGTCATGCTGTGATCTCTCACCTGTGGAAGCCCCTGCATCAGACTCAATCCCTTGCTCTGCCTGCTGGTTGTGTCCCTGAGGACCAGTTTCTCCCTGGTTGCTTGTTGCAGCTGCCATCTCCATACCCAGTGAGCTCAAGAAAGCATCTGCCATTGCAGCCCCATCTTGCGGCTGCTCAACTACAGCAGCAGCGGCAGCAGAACTGTCCTGAAAACGTGGTGGCGGTCCTGGCAGTTGCTGCTGAGCTTGCCCTGCCTTCCGCTGCTGAGGGTGCTGCTGAGGAGGGGGTGGAAGCTGCTGCTGCAGTTGCTCTGGCTGCTGCTGCTGCTGATCGGCATCAGATTGACTTGTCAATGCATCTTGGGGTGCAGATGATTGCTGCCCGACAGCTGCCATGGTGTCAGGTAAGGCCAGGTAGTCAGTCTTGAAGCGAGACATGTGTACTGTCCTGTCAGCTTTGCCCTTGTAAGGGTCCATCACATTGAAGCGCTTGCACAGCAGTGGAGCAGGCCGCCACTCCTCTGTTGAGCGTGTAGGAGCTGGCCTGTCCAGCGGTGGAGTGGCTGTGGGCAGTGGCTTGGCGGTGGCCTGCTCCAAGCCCCCTTGTGGGATGCCAAGTAGCTGTGGAGCGCCACTGCTGGCAAAGCGATTGGCCATAGCGGCCACCATTGCTTGGGCTGATGCTGCTGACACACCTTGTGCAGCTGTGACAGCAGCTGCAGGGGCAGGTGCCCTGTGCTGCAGCCCTGCTTGCAAGCTTGACTTCTGGCTGCTCTCAGCTTGAACCGAAGGCTGCTGGAAATTGCTGGCCAGCAGGTTCTTGAGGCGTGACCTGTCACCTTCTGCTATGCCTGTCAAGTTGGGTCGAGCTGACTGGCTGCCAGAGGGTACAAAACCGGAATACTGAACTGGCTCTGGTGGGGGTTGCAATATGGGCCCCAAGGGGTGTTGAGATGCTGAGGAGGGCAGAGCAGTCTCACCAAGAGCACTGCCCCTGTCATCTGCTGTCAATGGCACTGAGCGCCGCGCCACTGCTGATGCACTCTGGACTTGATTTGGAGATGCAGATAGCTGCTGAACCTTCCAAGTGTAGTATGCAGCACCTTCACCCCCACGCAAGAATGCGAAGGAGGGGTCTGTTGCGTTGCGGGTCCTGGCAATCTCCTCAAAAGCAGGGCCGTTTTTGGAGACATAGCGCGCCAAGGTGTTGATGTTGCGCAAGATTGTTGCATCTGCTGGAGCAGGAATGGCTGGTCCAGTCTGCTGATGTTTTCTGGCGGAAGCTCCTGCAGGATTTGCAATTAGGTTGCACATCATGCAGATTGGTGTTGCCTGGCAGATGACCACATGTAATTGTGATAGTGTGCATGTGCAAACCAGGCTGCCCAATCCAGTATGGACAGCATATGATGTGTGTCTGCATGTGAATACTTGATGCCCCACCCCTCCCTACCCTTTCTTTCACTGAAAATTCTTTGTTCTTGGGATTGGAAAACATTGCTTGCAGAACACGGGGCATGGACATGTCAATCGCATAGAGGGCATTGGCAAGATCACACAGAGTTGCAAGATCGGCAGCATTGCAAACCTCTGCATATTACATGCACATAAGGCCTAGGCAGCACAGTGGTACCTGTGAGCAAAGGCCCAGCAAACTTGTGCACTGGCTGGTAGCTAGCAGGCACCTTAGGCGCCGGGAAGACAGCAAAGGGGGCGGCATCAGCCCCCTTGACAAAGCCCGCAATGAAGGATCCAGGCTGGCGTCCATGCTCTTTGGACTGAATGGCAAGTGGAGCTGCTGCGCCTGTCAACCTATACGGCTCAGCTTTCTGCACTCTCCTGTATGAAGATAGGACCACATCACATAGCATGCCATAAACAGCCTCTGACCAGGATCGTTTGACCTCTCCAGGATGGAAACAGTGGCAGGTTGCATAGCATGGTGTGTGACCGATGCTTTATGTCAAGTATAGATGTCTGTGCATTATGTGTGACACACAGAAAGGGGGTACAGATGTCAAGTCTACCCAGTTGGCCAGACATACGGTGCACATTCTGAACAGCCTCAGCCCTGCTCTGCTTAAGGCCCTGGCTGACAGTAAGCGCTAAAGAATGAATTTGTGAATGCATATGTTGTGCACAGCTTCACAGCCGGATGCAATGTTTCAGGCCTGACTCAATTCTGCATCACAACCTGACAGCAGTGTATGTATGCAGGGCGTCATCATGTATCAGCTAGTAGTGTAAGCAGTGTGATAGCTGAAAAGAGCAGCAGTGTCAGGCACTGACGCAGCAACCCAGAATGATACAGCCACAAACAGGCAGTGGCATCAGTCCAAGTGCTGTATTTGACATTCCCACAGCAAGGCATAATATGCCATGCAGACACAGTCACAGACAATGTCAGAAGTCACACCTCACCTGCCCATCACCAAAGGCATGTCATCCTCGTCGCTGCCCTCTGCAACCTCAAACAGCAGCCCTCTGCGCTTGTCTGTCTCCTCAACCACATAGTCCTCCATCATGCCATAGCTGTCATCCTCATCAGCTGCTCCGGAACCAAATGCCACGCCACGTGTCCTCTTGGCGCCTGTCACTGCTTGCTTGCTCTGCGGCTCTGAAGCCCCTTTGGCTTTGCGGAACACCTCTGCATCCTGCACTCCAGACAAAACTGTATGAGCCTTGATATGCACAGTCACATGCTGAGTGTACAGAGGTGTGAGGATTCTGCAAGCTTTGAAGGATGCAAGGTGGCTTTGAGGGTGCGAAGGCTTGAAGACGCAGGTGAAGTTGTGAGGCTTGGGCTGCAGATAGGGTCTGTACTCCAGAGCTCGTACATAGTACTTATGCTGAGATTGTGCAATTTGGATGTTTGGCTTTACAGAACATGCAGTGTTTCTGCAGACAGACTTTGTGGTTTACAGTGTGATCAGCCAGACTGGTTAGGCTCCCACCTTGAAAGGGTCAAAGCCCAATCCATGCAGGCCCTCCTTGGGCTTCAAGGCATAAAGTGGGGTGTTGTCAACACCCACCCCTGCTACCCGGCCCCACCGGCTGCCTTTTGTGGACTTGTCTGCTGCACTGATGTCTGCAGTGCCTACTCCCTTACCCTGCCGCCACCCCATCTTCTGGAGTAGCCTAACCCCTATAAACACAAGCCACACCGTCAAGGCTTGTCTGTGCCACATTTGTCAAAAGCATGCAACAAATTGGGCATTTGCTCAGCGCATCTGCTCAGCTTTTGCTCAAATCAAGCAGCCCAGGCTTACAAAGTCTCAGTGTCAGAATATCTGCAAGCAACAAGCCAGTGCAAGCCCAAACTGTGGTGCTAGGCTGAACAGATAACCTTAGCACCTCTGGAGAAATACGGACATCCTCAAACCCTTGGGCTTACATTGCACTGCACTTGGCACAGCATCGCTAAGGATTACTGATAAGGAAGAGCTCGATCACATTGGATGTGAGCAGACATGCATCAGAATGTGACCTTAGGCCCACTTTTAAACAGAACTCCCACCAGCTTGGTTTTGTCGCACAACACATACACCTGTGCTTTCAAGCCAGGTTTTCTGCTGAGTCGCAACTGGCTCCACACCCCAGACTGTAAGGTACAAATGAATGAACTGTGTGTCTTACCTACAGAGTCTGGCACAGGAGCTATGAGGTCCTGAAAGACAGGTCCTGGGATCAAGCTGGGTCTTGCATGAGCATCTGCTGCCGCAGCCTTGCGAGCCAACTCTGTAGCTGTGTCACCAAATGTGTCGTACTCTGCCTTTGTCTGAACACTTGACTTCTGCCGCAGCTCCAGCTCATCTTCATCCATGAAGTCCTCCACATTCTGCTGCCTACAGAAGCAGATCATCACAGACTTGCCGTCTCCTCCAACAGAAACACCCAGGCGTACATATGGCTTTTGAACAGAATCAGCTCAGTTGAGCGTACAGGTCCTTGATGCGCATGCAATACTTGGTTGCAAAGTTCCCACAAGTCTCAGATACCCAGGCAACAACTGCACAGCCCAGCATGATGCAGCAATTGATGTGTGTGCACACACCTATCTCCAGATCGCTTGTCTCTAGACGACTTGAAGGTCTTTGGCTGCCAACCCTCTTGAGAGCCCACAGTGTTGTAAAAGCCTGCACTATAGCCACCAGTGAAAGCACCATGAAAACGTCTTCTGCCTTCAGCATCTGTGACCTCCTGCACGAGATTCCATTGCAACTGGGATGCACGTTACACACGATAAGCTTCACAATGAGCGTATGCATGTGATGCTGATTGTGCGTGAACAGTTTTGTAGCAAGCGGCAGCTTCGTCGAGTAGTACCTGTTTCCATACTGGTAGACTCTTTGTCAAGGAAGGATCTTGCAAAGCTTTGCTGTACTGCCCTGCTCGGCTTTCCACTTCTCTACCAGAGCAGTGCCATAGTAAACATAATTTTCAGTGTCTGAGTCAGACATGCCGGCCTACAAGGCTGTAAGCTTACAGACAGCTCATTTGTCAGCTGTCCAGGCTTGCCACAGTGAAGTGATGACAGCAGGTGGCTGGCGCAGCAGTGTACGCTCTTGCTCACTTTGCCATTGAAGCGAGTGTACTTGGTGTTGCCTGAAGCTTGATATAACAGGCATGTGATCCTACAGTTAGAGGGTGGGGACTTTCACACTGTTCGACACACGCCACTCGGGCAGCACACCTGTGCATGTGTCCAGGTCGCGAGAGCAGTTGGTAGTTGTGATACAGAACTTGGTCAAAGCGCTGAGTCGCAATGAGATGAATCGTCGCCTTCAAGCTCAGCCATGCCGCAGCTTAAACACGGATCCATGCATACACTACCAGCATTTTGATCTGGACGATGTCAAAAAGCTGCGTATTGAGCTTACACATTAGAGTCGAACATCGGTCCCGGTAGAAACTTGCTCGAACCAGCAAGTAGGAGCATGCACTTGTGCAACATGCCTCGATCATAGCCTCAAATTAGGCTGCTGGGAGCTGAATGCGTTACAGATGCAATTTGACCAGCTTGGTGTCATGAGGTGTGCATAGTCCACAGCACTGAAGCCGGCATTGAGTAGCGTTTTTAAAGACAATAACCGTTAGCGAGGACATCAAACATAAGTGGGTGGGGTAGCTGACAGCTGAAGTCTGCCTCCTGTCACCTGCTGAAGATAGAAAGAATGAACCATACGACAAACGCTCATAAGAATCGTTCTGACACATTATGCATAAACGTGCTTATTCAAAAAGAACATATGGACTAGAACTCAACCCTGCGCTCATGTTTCAAAGCTGCGGTAGGGCGCATACTATACAGGCATTCCTGCTTGCAAGTGCTGTGCAGACGGAGCTGCACTCAGTGACTGAACCAGGGCAGCAGATTTTGCATGTGACTGCTGAGCATCCTGCGTTGGACTGACACCTCTGGTGGGACTATGTCGCCCCTGTTGCCCTGCAAGCGCAGGGGCCAAACCAGCATCTATGGCCGTCTGAGTAGGCTGTCTTTCCCTTGACCTCCTCTTTGCAGCTGGCTCATCAGTGTGGTCATCACTTGATGGAGAGACAAGCGAAGACTGCACAGGCACATGCTGCGGGCCAGCACCACGAGAGCTAGGCAAGCTTTTGCCCTGAGCATGGGCAAGGGGAGCCGCCTGAATTCTCGAGGCAAAGCTACCACTCTGAACAGTCTTGCTGGCCTCCCTGAGCACTGAGGCTGCCTCACCAGTGAAGAAGTTGGGTGTGGTGTATGAGGCGAGCTGACGTGGCGCAAATGTCACTCCTGCTGTTCCCTGTCATGGAAAAACAAGAGTTATGAACACCTCAGAGACCAGTAGTCAGGCAGGCAACACAGTAACGACGCAGCAACAAAGTCGTGCGGTTGAATTTCAGTGTCTGCATGCCAAAATGTCCCTGAAATGAGATGCGGAGCAATGCAGCCTTGACACACACAAAGCCAACAGCTGTTTGATGATCATCCAAGGCAGCTGCGAGGTAGCTACAACAGCACTTGAGATTAAACCACCATGGTAGCAGGGCCAGCTGTTGACCCATGTTCTGCCCACTGCTGTATACGTCCGGATAGCACACATCCAGACAGCAGTAGACAGAGATCCTGACAGGCAGCGCACAGCACAAACACTCTATGGTGTACATGCAACCAACACTCAGGATCACCTAATGTCTCACCAGGCCAGTGGTCACATCCTCAGCACCATTGTCATCTGCCAGGGCAGGGGCAGGTCCACCAGCCCTGCTCATGTCTACAGCCCCTAAGGGCATTGCAGAGGCCCTGCCAGGCTGCTGCAGGGACTGACTGCCAGTCCCAGGGCCAGGCACTTGTGTGGTGGACGGCCTAGGGGATGCACTAGATGCTGTTGGGGACAGGGGTAATGCAGGGGGTCCTGTGACCTCAGCCTGGGGGCCAGCAGTGGCTTGGGCTGAGGGCGGCTGTTGAGGAGCAGCTGCTGTGCCACTCTTCTGATCATTGCCTGCAGCAAACCAACATAGGACTGTCACCAACATGCAGAGGGTACAATCTTTGTTGGATGACAGTGTTACTGAGTTTGACTGTTTTACCTTAATGAGACGTTCAAATGTGTTTTGTGGAAGCTTGCTCACAACATCAGGCAGCATGCAAGTTGTGAACAGCGATGTTGAATGCACCATTGACCAGCTATGGAAGCATACTTGCAGAGCTCGGATGATGATGAGCTTTACGCCCTTATGGTCAACAATGCAGCTGTCAAGATCTGCCAGTCATGTTGGATTTAGGTGATGTGACATGTATGCTCACAAGCTTGAGCATGAATAACCTGTTAGAGCAGACGCTGATATGGTTGACAGCTGGGTCAGTCTTGAGTATATGGACCCCGACTATCGTACTACCATATAAGTGATCTCTGTGTTTCATGTGTAGAAACACTTCTCCATGAAAGCAAAGTAGCTCAACAAGCAGCATGCACATGCAACAAAGCAGGTCCTGTGCCAGGCCTGCATGTTGACTATCACCTTGAGCGAAGTGTGCCTTACCCTGCTGGGACTCTGCAGATGTAGGGACCACCCTGTCAGTGGAAGGCCCTTCCACAGGGTGCTGCCCTTTAGCTGGAGCCACCTGGCCAGCACTACTGGCAGCTGGGGCTTCCATTCTCCCTTCACCAGTGGGCAGTCCCCCTTGGGCTGTTGGCACTCTCTCATCAGCTGTTGGCATCCCCCCTTCAGCCACCACCTCTTCAGGAGGAGGGGTGTGGCTATCGGCTGGGGTTCCACCCTTCATGCCCCTGCCTGCCTTCTTGGTTGCAGCGGCACTCTCCTTCTTCTTCGGCTTCACAGATCCCTTCTTCTTCATTGTTGCTGGACGTCCTATGGCATGCAAGCAAGAGTTGGTGGCAGGGCAGTCACATCAAGCACATGCTGGATCATTCAGGACTAGAGTGCTTTGCGTTTTTTGCCAAAGCAGAATCATGCTTTAGCACAGAACATAGATACAAACACAATTGTGACTTTAATTGCTGGACAGCCTACTCCATCAGAAGCTCTGATCACAAGCTATGCAAGGAGTCACGCTGAGCTGCAACTACTCATGCTGCAGGTCTGCCCCTTCAACAGCCTGCCTATGCCAAGCTATTTGTCACACATTGCCAACAGATTTACAGGACATTGCAGCACAGGACGCATGTGAGTCCGCTCATCTAAGATGTTGAAATAGTGTTCTTGGCAGAGGGCAAAACATACCTCCACGCTTGCCCCTGCCTGTTGCCCCTCCTGCCAAAGAGTCATTGCTTGTTGGGGACCGCTGCATGCCAAACACAACAGTTCACAAAAAAGCCGCTTCATCTCCCAAGTTGGCCCAACAGCAGCAATCACCTTCTCAGGCGCATGAATGCAATGCTTTTTCTGTTCACCACTAGCCGTCATGTCCTCGTTCAGGTTTGAAAGGCATTGTCTAGCAGAGCATGCATTGTACAGTGACTCACATGGGCTGATGAGCTGTCAATTCAACAACATCGGTGAAGTTCACACTTACCATGTGTCAGCATTTTACCGTACACATACAGCAGACAGCTGGTATGATGCAGACAGGCATGCAAAGTGTTTGGTAATGCAGACGGTGTGAGGTACCATTAGCAGTTGGCTTGCGTTTTGACCTTATGGCACAGCAAGTGCAGCCTGTTTGTGTTTACAGTGCCTGGTAATGGTACTGCATGAGGCATGCAATCAGAACAGCTTGGGCGCTCACCTCAGCATGATTCTGACCAGCCTGCTCCCCAGGATCCTGAAGCTGACTGTACAGCATATCAAACTCCTCGTTGATGCGAGCATATGCATCTTCACTGCGCGGCGACAGGGGCAGCTTCACATCCTCTGGTGCAAGTCCCAAAGGCTTCAGAATGTCCATCTGTCTGTGCTGCAATGCACTGCATAAGCAGCACACATACAGAGATTGGAATTGCATCTATTTGTACGTTGCCCATCTGCTGTTTGTATGTTCACCAAATTAAGGAGCTTGGGCACACCTGAGCGAGCTCTGTGGCTGACTATGCCATACAAAATACATCAGATGTTTGTGGAATACAATGAATGGCAATAATGAGACAGTTTGTGCCAAGCACATGCAGACCAGACCACATCTGACAGCTTTTGCATCACAAAACCAGGTTCTTACCTGCCGTCTGACATGGAGGATACATCACCTTCACCCTCTTCTACTAAAACAGGTCTTCCCTGCAGACACTGTTCATCTATGTGAGGCCATGTGTGTCAAGGTTGAATCTGCAGATTTGCAGAAGAGGGCTTAGAGGCACCTACCCTTCTCTTTCTCTGAGGATGCAATGCCATCACATCTGCTGCCAAGTCAGGCGGAAGCATCCGCAGCAGCTGCAGCCATGGGGCAAGGTGTCAGGAACGTGAAGCATGCATGCTTGGTGCAACAAGCAGAGTCAGCTATTCTTGATGCCTACATCCTGATTGCTCCGAGACTCATGCGGCTGCTGACAGGTTCTGCTGTATCTGTCTAGCAGCCCTTCCATCTCGCTGCTGGTGTACTGTGACAACCTTTCATCTGGTGCAAACAGAAACATTGCAATGTCGCAGCCGCATAGCACACTGAGCTCCATAGCTCTCCTCATCAACCCATTCTTCCTTCGCTGGAAGGTTGCCTGCACGTAACATTGTATGTCTGCGCTGAGCTTCAGTCTGACCAGGCCCATGCTTCCTGCCCTGTCTCAGCATATACCTGACGCTCGTGGTCATCCTCTATTCGAGCCATATTTATGTTTTTGCGTTCCACTGCACAGGCAGAGAATCTTTGGTCTCGGTGTTGTCGCATGCGGCTCGTGCCTTGAGCTCACTATTGACAGTGTGCAGCAACCGCTGCGATCCAGTGCCTTCAGTTGTGTGCCGGACGCACGCGACCCGCTTACTCTGTCTATGTGCGGCTGATCGCACTCAATGAGCGAGTCCAGCAATGGGTCCGGCCGCGGAAGGGCTGGGTCAACGAAAACGAAACTTCTACGTCTGTAGGTCTGTGACTGAGTCTGACTGCTGATGGCTCTAGAGCTCTCCGTACCCCAAGCAAAGCGCTACATGCATATCTGTTGCAATGTGCAAGGGGCAACTTCACGTGTTAAGCCGCAAACACCGGTAGATGTAACAGCCATGCAGCCTCGAAACTACAGAAGCAAGGCCTAAGTAGCCAAGTGCGCAGCGCAGACTACGTGTTAACATGCCACATTGTGAAGGAACTGGCAGCAAGCCGTGGCAAGCCTGGCAGATGGCCTGGGCTCACAGCGCTTTCTTGCAATGGCGACGGGCAGGAAAGGAAATCTAGTAACCATGGCATGCAAGTGCTTTTTCCTTTGACTTTCTGTGGAAAGTCGGTCATCCCCAAACCAAAGCCTTCAACAACAATTGTAATGTCTCTGATCTGAAGAGAGCAACAGCCTTTTGGCTTTCCCTGGCTAGCCTTGGCACCCTGATTGTACTGTACTGACAACGGCTTGCATGGCAGCAGCTTCAGTCAGATTTGAGCTGTGTCATGCATGCAGTGTTGTCATGGCGCCCTTCCACCTTGCACTATCGATACACAAGTTAGCAAGACCATGAACTGCTGCCAAAGTTGTCGTTCCAATCTGTTTTGTCGCTGCGTTCGTCACCAAGTGCGCAAAGCAGCCTGCGTCCGAGCTACACAGGCGTTACACGTAGCGAGACGGCAGAAACAGAAATGCAGCGCGAAGTCTACCCAGCGAGATCTAGATGCCTCTCATGCAGATTCTACCGCCTCCGTGGCCGTGTTTCTCCGAGCAACAGAGCTGCTGAGCCTGGTCAGCTCAGTCGGGTTGCAGGCTTATGCATTGTTTTTAAATTATAGTCAAGAGGTGCAGGAATCAGCAAGCTATTCATGTGAAGCACATCAATCCGAGCCCATATATCAGCCACAGCACCATACAACGTCACATGCCAATTGGCTCTCGCAGTTTGCCGTTTGTGCTTTGATATTGGCATACGTCCTTGGCACTATTCGGCGCTGGGTCAGTAATGGTAGGTAAGCACTGCTTGCAGCAGTCTGCATGCTCTTGTCTCTTGATGTTTTGCATAGCCTTGCATGTACGCCACACACAACATGATATGCGCAGGAAGCATGACATTGACATACAACCAGCAACATCATCAACAGCAGGTCTGGCTAAGCTTGAAGTGTTGGCAGACCGTCAAGCACAGTCTTTGCAAGCCTTGGCCCGTCAAGTCACAAAAGTTCAGTTGAAGACGAGGCTAGTGGGTCATGACACGAAGCCACTGTTGCGCAAGGTGCAAATGCATTGTTGCACACTCATGAGTCAAGTACGGCGTCATGATGCCAAACCAAACGAGTGATCGCAATGCACCCCCCTGTGACCACAGAACTGGGTGCTATGCTAAAAGCCCGTGCATGTTGTTCACATTGCTTGTGCAATGCAGTTTGAGATGCTGTCATGTGTCAGTGCTCCTGTGATGTGCATTTGTCAGAACTTGTCAGACTGTTTATGTTCATACAGGTCCAGCAAGAAAACCTTCACCAGGTAGAGGAGCTTGCTGCCCAAGCAACCCAAATAGCAGCTGTAAAAACTGACCTCCAAGACACCCAGAAGCTTCTGTCTGCACTTCAGAGTATGAGCACTGCTTTAGGGCACAACTGTCAGCTCCATCAAATCACAACCTTGATGCTTCACGTCGAGCTCGTCTTGCTGGATCTGCACACAGAGTGTTTTCAGAATTTGTTCCACCTGATGGAACCTTCTGCTGGTTTGCAGGTGTGTCTGCAAAGCAGTTTGAGGTGGTGATCAAGGTCCTAAAACAGCAACAGCAGCAACAGAAGCCAAAGCTACAGCCTGCACAGGCCCCACTGCAGCCGTTTGATGTCATCCCTTCTCAGCAAGTAAGTTGGCATTCACTTCACCTGTACAAGTCATCAACCAGAGTCCGATATGTACAAGTTATCAACCAGAGTCCGATATGTACAAGTTATCAACCAGAGTCCGCTAGTGTTGTATTTACTTTTGAGATTTCATCTGAAACTTTGACTCTAACTTGTCTTGATCATGCAGGCCTGAGAGACACCAAGCTGCCTTTTACAGATCAGGGTGTGTGCCGATATGGTACAAGAGATTGATTAGTCTAATCCTGGCAACAACCCATTAGCGTTGCTTGCTTTCGCTGAGAGAGCGTTAGTAGAGGACTGCAGCTTGCATTTGTATGCAGTAACACATTGCAGGGTATGGCTACATCCTGGCTGTAACTAATCCTGCAAGACTAAGACCGTGCTTCCATGCTCCAAAAGCTGTACATCCTTTTCAATCTCGGTCAGCTGCTTCTCAAATGTCTCCTTCCTCTTCATCTTTGCAGGAGTGTCCAGAGAAAACGGCAGCTTTTGGTAGGCAGTGTTCACCGTTGCCCACTTAGTCTTCAAGTCATGCAGTAACTGCTGCCTCTCACCTTCGCTCATCTGAGTTACGTGTGCATCATGATCCTGCATGTCATGTCATCACAGTAAGTACTGTGCAACATATACTGCACATATGCACTCAGCCTGAATATAATGCTCTTATGTAGTGGAACGTAAATCTGCCCTCTCACCTGACCCCTATACAGTCTTTTGTCTTCAATTCGTCTCAACAACGCTCATCCGCATGATAGTGCATAAACAGAACCTAGGGATATTGGCCCCAAAGCAAGTAGAATCAAAGAATTCTGCAATAGAGTATGAAGCCTACGCAGAAGTGTGTCACATGGCATGTGTGCTATACCTGCTGCTGGCGGAGCCTGATGTGCTCTTCCACACTAGCCTTGTCCTCAGCTATCTGCTTCTTGTTCTTGATCAAGTATTGAGGCACCTCCCCAAACTCAGGCTTCAGAGTCCACCTGATGAGTCACACAAATTGATTGGGTCTGGAATCTTGCAATTGACACAGCTCAAAGCACAGCTGATTTATAGACTGATGATGAAGGTCTGTGGAAACTTGCAGCAGAAGCAAATTGTGTACAAGGCCAACAAGCCTTTCATCCACCATAAGCCATGCTCGACCCTGATTTGATGCGGAAAAAAACTTAAAGGCAAAGGGGAGGAGTTGCTGGAGTACCTGAAGTCTTCTGGCATCTGCTTGGGCTTTGACAGGATTGCCTGAATAGCATTTGTGGTGACAAAAATTTTATTGCTGTGCAAGCCCATGGTTGGCACTTCAGTCTTCAGAGGCACTGGAGCTTTCAGCCGCATCTTCTCTGTAGAGGGTTTGTGAGCTGCAAACCCATGCAGGAAGGTCAAGCAAAACCCATTGGGCTGGTACTGAACAGCGCATACATCTAGTGTGTAATGTCTGCAGAGGAGTGTGACAAGCTGTCGCCCATGACAGCTGTGCATTGCAGGTAGAGTGGATGTGACATGAAGGCAGGGCTCGGGACTTGACGAGCACTGTTGTATGAGAAACTCACGCTCAGGCAAGAGGGGCTCCTGAGCATGGCTCTTCAGGAAGTAGTCAGGGCTGGTACTGTTCATGCCATATGGGTGGCCAAAGGTGGCTGCTGGCTGCACTTTCTTCACTCCCATCTCATACTGCTTTGGGTCAACCTTGCCCTTGTGCTGTGGGCATATATGTTATTAGGTGACGGAGCCTGATACCAGAGGCAAAGGTAGCACTCTAGAAAAGCAAGCAGATACCTTTGAGCGATAAAGAGCTTGCTTCGGTGTTGGGGCCTGATATCTTGGGATCAGGTTGTAGATGCTTTCCTGCTCTGGGGAGGGGTTGTAACCTGGCATCGCGTCTTTCACACCTTGAACGGACGTTGACCTATTCAAGTAGCACAGCCGAGTCATACATGTGAAACACGGTAAAAGATTGGTATTTATGTGCCAAAATGAGTCGATGATGGTAAGCTAAGTTCAGGATGAGCCAGGTGGGCGAAGACAAGCAGAACCTTCAGGCTTGAAGATGCCAAAAGTTCCAGCGAGATTGACCTGAAACGACACAGCGACGGCTGGGCTAGTCCGGCCGCACCTAGCCTGCTGTGAGCAACCCAGTGACGACGTTCAACGTCCGGCGGGAAACAAGTATTATCGGCTGATATGTGCGACTACTTGTGCTCGCTCAGCATACCCTCTGCTAATTTCTGCCATAGCTTCTGCCATTTTGCAAAAGCCCTACGACAGCCCAGCTGCAAATATGAAAGCCGCCTTGCCATTGCAAAGTCGCTCGAAATGTACAGTATGGCGATGTCAGGCAGCCTGGGAGCGCGTGCTCCCGCGGTTTGGCAGTGCGCACATGTTCGCGAGCCAGCACGAGCCCACAGGAGGTGCAGAGCTTACTTTCTGGTCAGCTGCCGCCTGTCTGTGTCAGCTACGTCATGGCGTCCTTCCTGAAGCTTGTCGCATTGCATCATCTTAGCCACATCATTGTTCAGACGTCTTGTTCGTTGTGTTGTTAGAGTTTGACGTCACCTCATGTTCTGTGCAGATGCCATGCGACCAAGATTTCTTGCACTGTGGCAACGCAAGAAGAAGGTGAGATTGCGCAATGCATGCTTTCGGCCCCATAATTGCTAGCATACCCTTGACCATTTAATTTGCTGTGCAGTGCGCACCAGCGTGAAACGCAATGCCAATTTTGCCAAGCTTCAAGCAGGATATCTTTTCCCAGAGGTAAGCACATGCAGACTGTTGCATGATGCTATTCTCCGTTGATTGTCAGCTCATCCAGCTGCCTGCTGCAGATCGCAAAACGACGAAGGGAGCATCAAGAAGCCAATCCTGATGCCAAGATCATTAGTCTTGGCATTGGAGACACCACTGAACCTATTCCACAAGTCATTGCTGATGCCATGGCTGCTGCAGCATCGGGCATGGCCACCAGGGAAGGATACAGTGGGTAAGTCTGGTCTGTCATCCTGTGGATGATTGTTGGCCGCCCAGGTTAATGCTAGATTTGAGTGCATGCTGACTTTTTATACTGCATTGGGGCATGCAAGGGGAAAAGTGACTGGAGGATTAGACATGATAAAACACCATCTTTCGGAGCTGAATAGTCGTGTTGAGAACATATCACCCAGAATGACAGTCACATTCCCGCTACAATGCCATTGACTTGCGCATAAGCTTTATCTGCATGTACCACCATGCATTGTGATCTTGATGTCAGCTCAAATGCTGTCTTCAATCTATCTTTGTCCCGCACAAAATCTTGTCATGTTAATGTCAGCTGAAATGCTGGTCTTCCATCTCCGCCCCATCTCTGTTCCATCTGCCAATCATAAGATAATGTGATTTGAACGTTAGCTGAAAAGTTGTTGTGTGTTGCAGATATGGGGCAGAGCAGGGCAAAGGCGTCCTAAGGGAAGCTATCTGCAACAAGCTATACAATGGACTGAACCTCAAGCCCTCTGATATTTTTGTATCGGATGGTTCCAAGTGCGACATTGGGCGTTTGCAGGTAATGCTGTGTGCAAGCCAGTATTGGTGGTGGATGTTGCATGTCAGGGTCTCATTGTGGACACGCTCTGTGACTCATACTCTGCATAGTGCAAGCAGAGTCTAGTGAGGAGCCAGCAGCAAGTCTAATGCAATCTTTGGTTCATCAGTGCAAAGCCAAACGCACTATGTAATTTGCTATTCTCTGCAAAAGTACACTGCACGCTATCCTTTCTGTCTTCTGCAGGCTTCGTGTATCTGGAACCGATTCAAAACGGTGCCTTGTACTTTTGACACATGTGTGACTCATGCTATGAAGGTGGTATGCAGATGATGCTTGGCAGCAGCCCCCGGGTGGCTGTTCAGGACCCCTCCTACCCCGTCTATGTGGACACATCAGTCATCATGGGCATGACAGGGGACTATGACCAGGAGGCCACCAGCTTCAACAATGTGCAGTACATGCCCTGCACACCAGACAATGGCTTCTTCCCAGATCTGTCTGTGGTGAGCCGCCTGCACCTTGCACTGTTTAGTCTGAGGTCACGCTGCATCAAAGCCCCTGTTTGGCAAAAGGGTGATTTGTCGGCAAAAGCATAGTTCAACCTTTGTTTAGTGGGCCTGAGGTTGAACTTGTCAGAGCTGTGATTTCAGATCTATTAGCCACAGGTGCAGAGGATACTGTTTTAGCGCCCTTCTTGGCACGCCTAGCAGCAAGCTGGGCAAGCCTAGCAGCATAAACAGCGGCAGGTTCCTCGACAACACCACAGGAAGCAGGTGCCCTGAGTGACTTCTCAGCAACGTCTCAAAGGACTCAACCTTGGGCGACGTTGCTGAAATGTCACTCAGGGTACCTGCTTCCTCTGGTGTTGTTGAGGAACCTGCTGCTGTTTATGCTGCTAGGCTTGCCCAGCTTGCTGCTAGGCGTGCCAAGAAGGGCGCTAAAACAGTATCCTCTGCACCTGTGGCTAATGAATCTGCTGAACCACGCCGTCCTAAACCTTTGACTGGAGAGGGTGATCAGGATCAGGCTGGTGCTGCGCGCAGATTTTGCAATGCGTTGTCTCTTTTCTTTGAATTGAGCAACACACACCCTGATGATTGGGGTTGCATGGCAGAACGTACCTTGATGGGACGGCTGCTGAGTACATGCATACTGCTATGCATACCTTGCCTGCCACTGAGCATACTTGGGCTACATTCTGTGCCTTGCTGGGCACTAGATTTGGCCAGATTGACCCTGACACTGAGTTCCGGGATCAATTGAAAGACCTCAAGCAAGGATCACTGCCTGCTGCGCAATATGTGCATAAAATGCAGTATTGTTTTAATGGCATCACTGAGTTGCCTATCTCCGCTGGTGAGAAAATTCAGCCTTACGGCTGTGCAGCTTGGGGAGCATAATGCTGTGGAACTTGTAGAGCTTGGGCAAGGTGATTGCAGCATGCAGCTACCCAGGCTGTGCAACTGCATGCAGCAGTCAGCTTCTTCAACCTACAAGTTTGAGAGCATGCATGAGATGGTTGCTTAGCTTTGCTGAAGTTCAGTGTATTATGTGTGGAATGGTTTGCAATATGGCTGCAGTGATGCTCAGAAAATTACATGTTAGACTACTGACCAAGGCGACTTGGAGTGAGTACATCTTCTTTATCTGCTGAGCAGCAAAGCCTACGTGGCATGGTTCACTCATGGGCTATGAGGATTACTTGATACTGACTTCATGATGTCTATATAGACTACAATTCACTGAGCCCATGTACCAACACTCAACAATGCCATAGCGTCACTGTTAATCAGGTTTTTGGGCTACTGCATTGTGACTTGCTAAGATGGTAGGTTGTCATATCTGCGAAGTTCTAGTATGGTGGTGCTGTGCACTTGTGACTCTGTTGCTGATGCTGCTGGTCTACGTCATCAGTATACAGCATTGTTTAACACAGTGTCCCTGTTTATGTGCAGGCTGAAAAGTCAGATGTGATCTTCTTCTGCTCTCCCAACAACCCAACTGGCGCTGCTGCCACCCGAGCGCAGCTGACCAGCTTGGTGGAGGCAGCCAAGAAGAACGGATCTCTGATTGTGTATGATGCTGCATATGCGTTGTACATTGAGGACGATGACTGCCCCAAGAGCATATTTGAGATTCCAGGCAAGTATCTGTATTTCATCTTGAGTCAGACCAGTATTGGCATGCAGATTGATCTTGTTGATCCCTCTCTTGCATTACACAAAGTTGCTTGCATATTGTCAAGCATCAGCGTGAAAAAGCACTTCAAAGCTTGACAGACTTTCTCAACCCACCATTAGAGCTGGGGACAGACATGACTCTGCTTTACTGCTGGGTTGAGAGAGCCTGTCAGGCTTTTTAGTGCTTTTTCATGCTGACGCTTGACCAGCTGTCGAAGGTGTGCCATCGGCACTGCCTGGCAGACTAGAGAAACAGCACTGTCTAGAAATGCTCAAAGTTGCCAGCAGATTCCAATTTTCACGCACAGCAGGCTACCACCACAGACCTGAGTAATGGACCTTGTCAGCACATTGCCTGGCATTATGGCCCTGAAAGAACTTAACAGAGCATAGCACATGGGGTCTCTGTTGTCACACAAGTTCATGCCACAACACGGAGAGTAAGCTGATCATTCAACACGACAGTTGTTCACAAGGCTGCAGTGCTGCTTCAAAGCATGCAGTGTTGATGCTGAGCAGGACAATTCTGAGTCAGCTGCATTCACCTTACAATATCATGACTCCACACCTTCCGTTTACAGTCAGCATGTACACTTGCAGTGCGCATATCTCTGAGATTGCTTTGTCACATGATGTGCTACACACTAAATGCCTTTCTTGCACGCCTCTGAGTTTGCTTTCTGGTAAAACGTGCTACACACTAAGCAGGCAGCTTTCTTGCACGCCCCTGAGTTTGCTGTCTAAAAAACATGCAGGGGCCGATGAGGTGGCCATGGAGACGTGTTCCTTCAGCAAGTACGCCGGCTTCACGGGTGTGCGCCTCGGCTGGACTGTTGTCCCAGCCGCCCTCAAATTTGCCGACGGCACGCCTGTGCAGCAGGACTTCAACCGCATCATGACCACCACCTTCAATGGGGCGTCTGTCATCTCACAAGCGGGTGGCTTGGCCTGCATGGAGGTATGATATAACTTGACATGTGATCATACTCTGGGCAACTTCCTTACGCTTTTCTGCCTGCTGATGATGGTGGGCTTTCCAACACAGGGAGCCCCCTCTGTCTGCACCTCTCATCTCACAAGCAGGTGGCCTGGCCTGCATGGAAGTATGATAACTTGATATAACTTTATATGTGATCATACTCTGGGCAACTTCATTACGCTTTTCTGCCTGCTGATGTTGGTGCGCTTTGCAGCTCGTGGAGCACCGTCTGTCTGCACCTCTCACTCATGGGGCGGCTCATGTTGTGCTCCGAGTGGCAAGATGCCATGGCTTGCTCTATGTCAAGGGTGTAGATGCGCCTCTTTGATCGTTGCATGGTTGCAGGCCTCATGCAAGTTGACTTGACTGGCCAGGCTTGCTGGCTTGTGCACATGCTGCCATCTGTCCTGCAATGAATGGATTGTTGACTCTCCAAGACCTTGGTACTCAACAGGGGAGTGCTGATGAGTCCCAAAGTCATGGGGAGTCGACAATCCATTCATCGCAGGACAGATGGCGGCATGTGCAAAAGCCAGCAAGCATGGCCAGACAAGAAATGTGAACTGACTGATTGATTGCTTGTGGCAGCCGACGTGATGGGCCATTGACCCTCTCATAGTTGCGCACTGTGCCTTCATGAGCATGAAGCGTCTCTGCAGCTGTCACAATTGACTTGCTGCTGATGCAATGTCTTGTGCTGCAGACCAAGGGCTATGAAGCCATGCTGGAGTTGGTGAGTTACTACAAGGAGAATGCCACCATTCTGCGTCAGACCTTCCTTGACATGGGCTTCAAGGTGTACGGTGGCCAGAATGCCCCCTATGTCTGGGTGGGCTTCCCAGGAAAGCCCTCATGGGACGTCTTTGCTGACATCCTGCACAAGTGCAACATTGTGACCACCCCTGGCAGTGGCTTCGGACCTGCAGGCGAGGGTTTTGTCAGAGCAAGCGCTTTTGGACACAGGTGAGCGTTAGTAGTTGCACAAGCATCAGTCACCAGGCATGATGGCCACAAGGCAGCAAGAGCTGTCATTGTCCTCAAGGTTTACAAAGCCATGACAGCATTTGTTGCTGTTGTGGCTGAGCGCCTCATTTTTGCAGCTCAGCTGTGTGGCTTGAAGGGTCTGGCTGTTTCTCAGTAGATGTGGGATGTCGCTCATTGGCATTCCAGTCTGGCCTGTTGCTCAATACATTCACAGAACATGCATGTTGCTCAGTGTTCTTGTGTCATTGCGGTGAATTTAAGTTATGTTTGCTGTGTTGCAGGGAAGATATCTTGGAGGCAGTGGAGCGTTTCAAGCAGGCGTATGGAAATGGAAACTGATCGACACGTATGCAGATTGGGAATCTGTCTTTGGCTTCATGAAAAACTAGGTGATGCAGTCCCTGGAGTAGGGAACCAATAAGTTGCTGTCGCCTGTATGTATATCAGAAAGTGACAGATTGATTTTTTTGACGGTGTGATTGGTGGTAGTTTCTGCAAATGTCGTCAGATTCCTCCTGTTTCTGCGTCACCTGCCTACAGACACGATGGGAGCACAGTGGAACGCTGTTGAGTTCGCAACTTTCTGCAGCGTTGACATGCATGAGTTTTTCAGGAACAAAAGATCAGCATTGCTGCTACTAATTGTAACATGGCACATTTGCCAGATGCTGCAGCTGGTCACCTTGATTGCATATGAAAACCCTGCAGATACCTGAGTTATAGTCCGGGCGTGCTCTCAAGCCAATTTCTGTCGCCGCACTTGATCAGAACTGCATGCTCTTGCGCAAGAAACACTTTTTCACATCGATATTTGGCAACATGTTCAGCCTCATTTGTTTCAACAGGGATGCGATAAGAGCAGATAGTAAATAGCCATAAAGAGTCTCATTGAACTACCAGTAATTAGATCGAAACCATTGAAATCCATGCTACATACTGATATCTATGCTTACATATTCAAGACAGCAGCACCAGGCCATCGTCTAAAGGTCACAACTGCCTTTCAAACACATCTTACACACAACAGATCAGAACCTGACACCACGTGTAACACCAGACTTGATACCAGTCTGCTCCCCACCATACCCACCAGCAGAGCCAGTCTTGGCCTCCTGCACTTGCCCCTTGCGCCGCATGGTTGCCTTCTCAAATTTGTTCCTATTGTGCTTCCTGGGGTTCTTTGTGGCCTTGCTTCTGTGAGGAGTGAGACCCCTGTTCTTCTCAATGTCAGTGGTGATGGCCCTAGCCCCCTCAACTGTGGGGTCCGGCCTGGGGGGTAGGGTGTCTGGCGCTGTGTACTTGCCCTTCTTGGATTTCTTCTTGCCCTCTGCGAGTGCCTTGGACTCCTTGTAGAAGTCGTCCTCTTCGCGCACTCGTTTCTTGGGCTGTTCGCCATCATCATCACTGCCAAACGCACTTGTCCTGCAGATTGAGCCATCGTCAAGGGTCCACGAGCTGGGAGGTTGCCAGTGACAGACTACCAGGTGAGCCCAGCAGGTAGACTCAACCAAGTAACACAGAATCTCTATACAAAACACCATAGGGAAAGCCTGTGCTACCTATTCAATCAGGCACCAATTGGGGGGCAGCGCCGCAGGTGATGCCAGAACACACTCACGACATTCTAATGTAACAAACATTCAGACATAGATAGTTTTCTCAGTTGCTCATTGTACATATGGCATGCATCCTGCTACACGTGCACTCTGCATTAGACACAACTGCCGTCATGCAGCCAGTATGTAAACTTACTTTGCGGACTGTTTGGCTTTCACACCATCATACTTGGCTCGCCTCTGTGATAGCGGCAGCTTAGCAGACAGATCATCATCTCCAGACCTCAATTTGCCCTTCTGTTGGGTCAACAGATCAGCCCCAAACTTCTGTGACAACTGGTTACTCAAGAAGCGATCATCCAGCCCTGCAGCTCCGCCATTATTCATCTGCAACAAGGATGCATGAGGTCAGGTCAGCAAATCACACTGTACAGCATGACTCACTGAAGCTGTTGATGCTGTCCTGTCTTACTGATTTGATCTGCACTTCAGCAACATCAATGGCCTTTGCTGGATTGTTTGGATTTCAGGCAAACATGTGCAAGGGTGTACTGACTTGTAGAGCCCTAAAAATTGCCTGCAACGATCTGTGCAGTATGGATGTCGAGACTACAGTTCACTGTGTGCTCTGATTGACTATGCAAGTGACTCCAGTGTTTAACAAGCACTGCCTGAGGTGCACATGCCCTTTTGGTACATTAATGCAATGACAGCTGTGCTGACATCATTGCAATGGGTATGTGAATAAGCTACCTTGCTTGAGTGGGTGATACAGCAGTACAGCTCAGGCTGCGTACGCCTATGGAACTGGCTAATGAACACAAGCAAACATCTACTCATGCCTTTCACGCCTTCCAACCATTTCAGAATTTGCTGTGAGGTATATATATTTCTGGAGTATCTTTTACACCTTCAAAGATTTAAAACGCCTGCTTCATTGGGCTCTATAATGGGGCGGCGTTCTAAATCTCTGACGGTGTAAAGCATCTGTGCCTGTGGAGCAGAATGCTTACCCCAACAAGGTCTGCCACGTCATCAGCAAAGTCGTTCATCATGGCTGCACCCGACAGGTTGACTCGCCGGTCCGCCTTGAGCTGCTTCTTCTGCTCCTTGCTCAGGGGCACACGCACCATGAGGTCCTCTTCTTCTGCTGCTCTGGCCTCCAGCCGCTGTCTATGCCTCAACGCCTCTAGAGTCTCATTGCCTGCCACTGCACTAGATGCCCGCAACTGCACACCAGCAGAAGGGTGCTTGTAAGTACAGAGGACAGAGCACAGAGCACAGAGCACAGAGCACAGAGCACAGAGCACAGAGCACAGAGCACAGAGCACAGAGCACAGAGCACAGAGCACAGAGCACAGAGCACAGAGCACAGAGCACAGAGCATAGAGCACACAGGACAGAGTACAGAATACAGAGTACGGAGTACGGAGTACGGAGTACAGAGTACCGTCTGCATGCTGATGAATGATGCACAGGCTTTGTTGGCTTCACGCTGATGTCACAGTCTGTGCCATGGTACCGCTAGTGCCTATTTTCCTGTCACTGCTCGCATAACCACAAATGCAACTAGGGAACGCTGTCAGCAGGTCAGTGACTGAAGTACAACAGTGGCTGATCTGAGAGCCAATGCTTTCATGGGGGAGCACAGCCTGGCACTGAGCCCCAGGGCTTTTGTCATGCTACTTAACTGGCCCTAAAAAGGAAGGGCCTGACACCATGGAAATTGGGAACACATGGTCCTGCTGCCTAGTAAAGCACTGTAGGCTCACCGCAACATACAGGTAACAAACACTGTCAACGTGCCGGTAATTTCTGCCTAGATCTATCAACATAAATGCTATTTGCTGCCCTTTTGAGCACCCCTTGCTGCTTAGTAATACTGAGGTGCATCTGCAATTCACAGAAGACCAAGCCAAAGACATACCTGCACACATGCATGCATTTGCAACATGCACAATAACAGCAACAACCCCAGCATGCTAGACCAAAGTGAATACTTAAGCAACATGCACAAGCAGGCAGTCAGACACATTTTATCTAGTCACGTGATCACAAAAACATAGACCAGTTACACAGCATTGACCTCTTCACGCTCATGTTGCTTAAGCATGCATGCATACTGACATACACCAAACAAGCACTGACCTCTTCAGGAGCTCCCTCAAGCTCTGAAGCCAGAGCCTGCACGAAGTCGCTCCTGCCAGCTTTGCGTGCAGCATGCTCCTGCCGCCGCCTCTCCTTCTTGCCATAGTCCTTGTCAGGGTCATTGTCCATGGAGATAGGGTTCAGCTTGGGGGGCCTGTACACACCCCCCTCCGCTGCCTGGGTGTCTTGAGCTAGCTTGGGGATGAGCTGATCAGGCTTGGGACCGAAGCGAAGGGGGTCACTGGCAGCTGCTGTGCTGTCTGCTGCCACCTCCTGATCCTTCCCTGATATCTGCAGCAGCAAGGTTGTTGAAGGTCAACAGATGTTATATGTTGAACTTCCATGACAGTGCAAACACTGGTCAGCACACAGAACAGGCCAGCTATGCCAGAGCAAAACATGGAATTCACCATTGGCACGGGAGTACTCATACACTTGCAGCAGATTTGGCAGCAGTGCTGATGCAAGCTTGACAGGAACATGCATGCAACAAGCGCGTCAAAACAACTTCACTCGAGGCTGTCAGAATGCCATGCCAGCCAGTGCTGATCAGCATCAACCCATACAGATTTTGCACAAGGGTCTCCCACAAGGAGCACATCTACCAGATTGTCATACAACGTCTTGACTCTTGTTGTGTCAGGGATCTCATCATGCATGACCACTTCGGGCAGTGTCTCTACCAAAGAGTACAGACCCAGTCCTGGGCAGACCGATATACTACTTGGCTTCTCATGAAGTTGACACTGAAAGGTGTAGTCTTCTCTTTTAATTTCTTCTTTGCTATAGTCACAGTCCATGAGACAACAAGCTAGCACATACAGCAAAGAAGCACCTGCAGCTGAGCAGCCATGAGCAGCTTGTCCATCTGGTACTGCAGCTTCTTGTCAATGGGTCTGATCTTCTCAAGGTATGCTCTGAGCTCCAGCAGGCGAGCAATGACCGGGTGATCCCTCACGGGCCGCCCCTCAGCTTTCAGAAGCAGGTAGAAGACTATGTTGATGCAGTAGTGCAGCAGCAGCAGGTGCTTGGCCTCTAGGTAGCTTACGCCCTCTGCTGTTGCCAGGTTGCCGCCTCTGACCTGCCGTGACACATGCACTTGCTGACTAGATGCAGGTGGTCATGTGCTTGAGTCAGCGCACCCAGGACTGCAGTGATCATCAACAACAGGAGCAACCACTGTGGGCCAGGCAGAGGGCTGCTGAGAGTCTGCTCGTATAGACAAACGCATACAGACAAACAACAGGAGGATCAACAACGACAGATGAGGGATCACTGCAAAGGAGGTGACAGTTGCAGCTGCAAGACCTGCTGCATGTACAGTAATGTGCACATTGCCTGCGGTGACGAAGCACAGTATGCTTGCCTGTGAACATGGAGACACAGATTGCATACTTTGATACTGTAGTTTCCTGTAGCAAGCGCACTGACCGCGCTTTACTTTCAAGGGAACACAACAGCATAACAGCACAACAGCAACTGCAGCACAACAGCACAACAGCAACTGCAGCACAACAGCAAGTGCACAAGGGACTCTTACTTCTTTCAGTACTGGCCCAACATGTGACCTGACTTCCGCCAGGCTGCCTTGTAGCTCAGACAGGAGAGCAGCAAGCTCTGGTGCATCTGCCATGACTGCTGACATGCGCTGCTCATCAGTCAGAGCCCCTTCATCACGCTCTAGCCTCTCTACTGTTGGGGCCTGTGCTGCACTGCTTGCCACCCCATTAGCCTGCATGACATGTACTCACTGTCAGCATGCTTTGGTAACCATCACAGGTTAAGTGTCAGCTGGTTTGCATATTGCTTCAAGCGGATTGGGGTGCGATAGCTCTGAAAGCTTGCAGACATACTTGAAGGGGAATTGACAGATCAGGTCTGGGTCAAGTGTCAGTAGCAGAAATAGCCAGGTTGTGTAGCGCATGGTTTCAGTCAATATGCCGCTAAGAGTCGAAGTGTCTGAAGGCGATGTGAGATGCAAAAAGCCATGTGTACCTGTCTAGCTTTGGCGCCCATGGTGTCAGCCTCCTCGTCGCTGCTACTGCTTGCTTCCAGCCCATCCTCTTCTTGCTCAAAGTCCTCTGGCTGCAGCTGCTCAGCAGCCTGTCTCTGCAGCCTCTGTGCTTCCTCCTCTTCGTCCTTGAGGGCCTCCTCATCATCAGTCAACTGCAGCATGGTAACAGCAAAGAATAGCATATGCTGCTGATGAGTGTCAAGGCACAGACGCAGTTTTCTGCATTGGCTGCAGCAACACAGCTGCGTCTCAGACCTTAGGGGCGTTTTAGCATCAGTCAACAGCAGCACAGCAAAGAGGCATCCATAGACTGAGTGGTGTATATGCTGCTGTAAGGGCAGCATGTATGCAGCAGCCAGCAGCAGGTCAATGCTGAGACGTGCAATCATGATATCGCATGGCAGATGCTGCCAGACTGCACCTACTGTCACAACATTCCATTGCTGTTAGTCTACCATGCAGTTTGTGTCTGATGCTGACAGCTCATGCATCTAGTAACCCAGCGCTTGATACCGGTGATACTGTGCTTTGATGATCATGCAGCACCAATGTAGCAAGTCACTGAACAAGGTGTGTAGAAGTGGACATGGACATTTGTGTCTGCACACCTCATATTCCTCAGTGTCAGCTCCATAGTAGCCCCTCTTGCTCTTACCCCATTGCTTGTCTTTGGCCGTAACATCATCCTCACCATCTTCTTCGTCTCCTTCTTCAGCTTGCTGCACGCTCAGCTTGTTGCGCATAGCTTTTTCAGTGCGCTTGACTGCAGCAGGAGTTGAGCATCTTTTGAGTCGAAGGGCGACTTCACCAGAGGATGGTGTGTAGCCTCCACATGAGCAATTCATAGTGGTCAGCTAACCACAGCACTTACGTCTACCCAAAGTGCCGCCCTCTGCGTCACTGTCGTCACTGTCAAATTCGTCATCTGAACTGTCATCGGCGTCGTCCGATAAATCGTACAAACCCTCGTCTTCTACATCATCGGACTCAGACTCTTTGGCAGCGTCCAGGCTTATGAAGTCCTTTTGCTTGTCAAAAGCGTCAATCTCGTCGTCGGAGGGCAGTTCCGCCTCAATGGTTTTTGGCTTCGATTTGTACACTTTGCTGCGCGCCATGCTTTGCAAATGCGGATGCAGGCTGGGCTAGACCGGCGTCCTCACGAGGAATTGCAAATGGCACTGTTCGTGAAACGCCATGGCGGTGAAAACCTACATAAACCTACTTGCTGGCGTTACACGTTGCCTCTGTTACTTGTTCACAGCAACTGTGGCGTACAGCGGACTTTCAGTGTTCTTGCACAAAATCAATGTCATTTGTCATGTCATGTTCATTCAAACCAAATAGGTGTTCTCAGGGGTGGTCAAGTCTGTCATATAGCTGATACAGGTGATCACTCTTGCAGTAGATAGGATGATGCTCCATGACTGCTATCAGGTCTTTCAGCCCCACAATTTGGCCCTCTGGCGCCAGCCTTGAAGGCGGCAGCAAAGACCTGGAAGCTCCAGGCTGAGCAGCTGCTGCTGGGGGAGGAGGCGTCCTTGAAGGCTGAGGTCTGGCAGCTGCTCTTTCAGCGAGCGTCATGGGCGCAGCTTTTGCAGGCCCTGTCTCCTCAGGCTTGCTGGTCGAGGTTGTTGCAGTGGCAGCAGCAGCAGCAGCAGCAGCAGCAG
>JAABUP010001529.1_pt1 | contig 48574 bp, 74 predicted proteins | sample 5559201 | NCBI WGS metagenome assembly JAABUP01 (sample SAMN10711887, study PRJNA513373) | rock metagenome | isolation source: Antarctica rocks | place: Antarctica
CAGGCTGCTGAGGCTCCACTGGAGACTCACCACCAGATTGACACTTTGCCAAAGCTTTGCTGCAAGGTGTGCAGGTGAAGCAGCACTGTCAATCAAAGTGAAGGCAATCTGCTTCTGGGTGCCCCCATGCTAGGCCTTGTAACAGAACAAGCAGAGTCAACATGCTGCAGAAGCATTTCTGCAGGTGATGCTTATCATACTGCTCATGTATGGCTGACACTCTCCACTTGCTGTAAGAGCCACATGCCTTGATCCCGGCTCATTCATCAACAAGCAGCTGTGCATGAGCAAGTGCTGTGGTTTGCTGTATACATGTTACGTAAGGCAACCTGCAATGCGTCTTTTGTCAAACACAGAGTTGCTGGGCAACCCAGGCTAGACATGGCATCAGCCAAGGCTTTTGTCTGGTGCGACTGCAAGATGGGCAGGAACAACGAATCAAGCATGCTGTTTGCAGCCACTGTCAAATGTTGAACGGTGAGCTGCCTGATGCCTGTCAAAGCCTTGCATGCAACTGTTGCTCTCATGCTGTTTCTTGGAACATTGCTGTCAATGTGCAATGCACCAGTGATGCAACGCAATACTCAGTGATGTGATTTACTTGTCCTGCAGTGGATATGCGCAATAGACGGCTTGTGGGCTGCTTGTTGGCCTGCTAGCAGCTGGACGTACAGAACGCTGTGCCCACTCATACACCAATGACCACTTACTTGCAGCCAGCTAATTATAGTGTCATGTATACCTGCGGTGGACTGTAATCATGAACAGTTCAAGATCAGATTGTATGGGTGCAAGCTGTGTGCTCCTCCCAGGTCATAGAAGCTTTACCGTGTTGCCGTAAAGCTTGAACTTGACACAAAAATACTGGCCTCCCACTGTTGGTGGTGCTCCGGCAACATTGGCGGGGTAGTTGAACATGTAGCCTTCGCCTGGCGCAGTGCACTTGACTGCCTCTGTGCCAATGTATGAGTAGTCCCCAAATGCAAGGGCAGATAAGTCTGTGCAGGCTGCGTCTCCGTAGTTCACATTGGGAGCAACAATGAAGGTCTGCAAGCAGGCACAACAGCTGCTGCAGGCAAACATGGCTATAGCTAGAGATGGTGTTCTAAGGACGCTTGTGATGCGGCTATCAAGAGTTGAACAAAGAGCAAACCGCTCTCTGCTGCAGAGTATTTTGTTGCGCATTTACCTCTGTACCCAGGCCCGGGGAGATCAACACTGAACATGAGGGTGCTGCAGTCCCGGCGGAGTACAGTGGGCCCGCAAAGCTGCCTACAAACCCTTGACTTGGAGATGATGTATAGTTCAGTTGCTGCAGGCCAGAAAGGGAGTCAACAGAGAAAACATGGGTCGCCTTATGCTCTGCTTTGCGCGCTTGAACACAGTCCATGGCGTAGTGTACGGTATCGATGCAGCTTGGAGACGTAGCCGAAGCTAGTGTGCAATTACCGCATATGTGTAGGCATTGATGGGTGAAAATCCAGAAACCAAGCGCAAGCAGTACTGCGCCTGCTGCAGAATGCATACTAGAGGATAAGCTCGTGCAGTCAACAAACTTCTGATCAACAGCGCTGCCGCCAGGAAATAGACGGTGTGAGGCTCCAAATGGTCGCTCGGATGGCCCGCAGTGTCACTTGCTGGCCGCACGTCCTGCGTCGAAGCAGTATCTGTGGACGCGTTCTTGGGAAAGGATCTGCAAACGCGGAGTTCGTGCCCACGTGACACCCTAGCAGCTGCTTTCGGAACTTCTTGGCTCACCTGTGACGCGACAGCTGAAGAAGGCAGAACTCTCCTTGCTGAAGGAGCACGCCTGCAATCGCCTGCTGCTGCCAGCCACAGAGTGCTCTCACCCCAAGGGCCAAAACCCATTTTTGGGGTATGCTTGAGCAGCCTATGACTGTCATCAACTGAAGATTAATTGATTGATTGCTTGAAAATTTGATTAAACAATGTCGTGCAATTGCAGCACGAGCAATATTGCGCCCAGCAAATGCTGTTACGGGAGGAACCATATGACTGTGATCCTTCAAAGGGATATATATTGAAGAGCCACACTGGACCTTGCAACTGACAATAGTGACTGTGACTTGTGGCAAGTTGTACCACGGCCTTGCGTTCAATATCTGCAGACAGGAGCCCTACAGAAAGCTACACAACAGTTTGTGCTTTACCACACAAAGCCTGTGCCGACCAAAATATTGAACTCCCCCTAGTGTCGCTTAAAAATTAGCAACAGCATTGTAATGGTCAAGTAAACACACAACAGCACAACCAGAACAACAATATTGTTGCGGATGTTTTCCGTCTCAAAACCAAAAATCCCCAAAATGGTGTCCCCATCCACTTCCACCGAGGGCAACTTGGCCCCTGGTATTCGTTTTTGGGCATATGGTGTGAAGAAGAAGCCTGTTGCCCCATGATACTCATTGTACACCAAAGCTTCAAATCCGTACCTACAAAGCATTGGGGGTATTGCCATACATCTGTGCATGCAGCCCTGTAACGATATGCTCTAGCACTCACCAAACTGCATGTCATTGCCTGCATTGCCTGCAACTCTGCAGAGCAGCAGCAAAACTAAACTGTGGTATGCATTCTGTAACAGAGACCATGTCACAGCATTGCCTGTATCCTGCCTACAGTCTACTCAGCTCTCAAACCTTGTGCATGCACAACAGAGTGCACAACAGAAGCAGCAGCAGTCATTGCCCTGAGTTGCTGACGCTCACCTGACAAAGGAGAGTTGAGCCATCCAGCTGACCACGTTTGGCATCTGTTTGCTGCTGAGCAGGAAGCTGCCAAAGAGGATGGACAGCAGCACAGCCAGGCTGCCCAGCAGGTTGGCCACAGCTGTGGAGGGCGCGGCCGCCCCTATCGCCATGTTCATCGAAGCACCAACCTGGTAGTCAAGATGCGTGCAGTTACAGCAGCAAAGTGTATCAGAAATGACGCTTTACCGATACAGTAACGGTACACTTGTACGCATAAGCTAAGTCACTGATAAGTCCAATCATGCCATGATTCATTTACACTGTGTCATGCAAACTGCAGCCAGAGCATTGATTAAGATTTCTGCTTATCCTGCCAGGCATCTGATTCAGCATGCTGTCTCAGTTGAGATGACCAAATTCCAGCAGCAACAGTGGCAGCCATTCAATTCTGGCAAGCTCCAGTGCCATGTTGATCCAGCACAGCACAGCACAGCACAGCACAGCACAGCACAGCACAGCACAGCACAGCACAGCACATCAAAGCAAAGCTCAGCACAGCACAGCACAGCACAGCACAGCACAGCACGGCACGGTACGGTACGGTAAAGCGCAGCATGACATGGGACAGTGTGACGTGGCATAGCAAATCGCAACATTGCTCAGCATAACACGCACACACCTTGTAATGGACGGCAATGTCACAACACACCGCGCAGCTTGTAGGAATGCAAACCATTCTGACTCACCATGTTGCTGAGCACCAGAAGAAGAAGGAAGGTGAGCAGGTGCCACATGCCCGGCCGGAAGCCAATCATCCAGTAGGTGGCGGCGGCAAAGAAGCACGGCGGCAGCACCCTCATGGGAATGAGATCAAACAGGACTGTGGCTGTGAAGTAGGCCGGGGTGCCATACACTCCACTCGCCCGTTCCCTGCAAACCAAGGCAACCAACATCAAGGTCTTGCCATAGTCTGCATAACCACAAAAAGAGGGTGACACACACTCCCTCTGCAAACAAATGCAAATGCGTGGAGCTCTTGGCACCATCATGCATGATGACAAGCATTACATGAGGGGTATGGAGTCCTAGGTGCCATAACCATGTTTTGCTCCTTGCCCGTGGAACAGAGGCCAGGTTGTGGCTCACAAGCTGTGCGGTGTGTCAACACTTGAGAATTTTGCACGATTGTCATGACCAAAGCATGTGCGGGGCCCAGCTCATGGGAGCCAGCAATCCAGCGGAAGACATGCAGACAATGCAGACATGAGGTTCATGACTCACAATCACAGGAAGAATTTCATAAAACAAAAGATGGTGACAATGTAGTCAAACTTTGCAAATTCCGAGTACGTCTTCATTTCTGGAGCAAGCGCTGGGTTCACCACCTTATCACATTGAACAGCATGTTTCTACTCAGAACCCTCCACAAGCCCTCCCAAGCGCACAAAGGTACACAGAGACGAAAGTCTGCGCACAAGTCGCTAGAAGAAGAGGAGTGACCTGATGAAGAGTAGGCGGTCTTCCATCCACAAGGGGAGGGAGCTGAGACTCATTACGCTCATGTAGATCAGGATGAAGAAGAGACTGCCGAAGCGATTCTGAATGCCACCTGCAGGTGTCACACACTCACCATCAGACACTGTCTGCATGTACACGCTGATGGTATGGTTTGCCCCTGCAAGAATTGTAGTCGCTGCAACGCTTTTCAGCTTGACAGCTGCTTGCAGACAAGGGCCGGCTGCAAAACATGCAAATTTGCGAGCATGTCGACGCATCAACATCTTGCATATAGCAGCAGGTCATCTCTTTGATCTCCTGCAGGCACTTCTCCTCCACAGCAACATGCAAGAATGTTCACCACAATGGCAACAAAGAGTATTGCATGGCTCAGCTGTCCCAGCTGTGCATCTCATTCATGCATTCACTCAGGTATGCCTTCCCCTAGAGTGGTCAGGTACGTACAGCCCTGAGTAGCTCCCTGTACAAGCTTTGCATCTGCAGTACAGACTTCAGCACAGAGCTGAAAGCCTGCAAATTTGCACCACACATGCGCACAGACCTTGCACCACACATGCGCACAGACCTTGCACACCACATGCATACAAACTTTGTACCAGACATGCACCGGCACACACACACACACACACACACACACACACACACACACACACACACACAAGCCATGATGTCTCCAAGCCACAATGGTTACATTGATGAGGTGAGCGAACCTGTGTCACGGGTTGCATGCCAGTACACAACGCCAAGGCCAAGGGCCATAAGGAGGGCCGCCCCCCAGTTTATGGCCAGCAGCATGGGGTCTACCCACATGGCCTTGCCCAGCCGCCGTGACAGCACTGCCAGCTGTCGCCAGTAACTCGCCTGATACTGCAATTGCAGAGACCCAGAGCTGCAGCAACTCAGCAACAGCAGTCAGTTGTGATAGTGTTCCCGTGCGTCTACTGCTTTAGGCAGAAAGCTGCAGCTTGGTTGGGTCCATGCATCAGGGATGTTGCACAGGTGAAGGGCTCTGCTGTACAACTTCAGCGCCTGTTTGTCAGGTTGCTTCTGTGTCAGTATTGCTTTGTACCCTTTTCACATAGACAGCCATTGCCACAAACGCAGTCACATCCAGGTGAAGATGCATCATATTTGATTGTTTTCCATGATACGAATCGATTTGCGTATTGATCATGGCGCAGGCACAAACCCTGCTGTTGGCAAAACCTTGATGAGCCACACATGATAGCTCTTATCGGCACAAACATGGAATACCACGACGCACATGATCAATCCTAAGCACAAACAACATGCGCACAGCTTTGGTGTCCATGCCAAACAAGGACCTCAATCATGGAGCTACTCAGGACTGCACGCGTGGGGAAGACACATGCATTCAATGAATGAACAGTGAAAATTGGTTTCCATGCCAAAACAGGACCTGACACATGGAGCCGCTCAGGACTGTACACACCTGACGCTTGCAGGAGACATCTACCAAATGAATGAGTCATAAATGAATGGTATGCATGCCAAAGCGGCAGCCCTTACTTGGAGACAGAGTTACTGGAAGATGCCAAATCATGCATCAAGGCTCTATCTGCCGCCGCCACTTGACTGTCTGTGTACAAGTCCACCAGCTCTGAGACTTCGGCGCCCTCGGACCTGATGACCACATCCAGCATGTGATCAGCCATGCTGATGTCCCTGCCAGGAGCAAAGTAGCCTGCTGTTGCAAAATGCTGTGCGGCCATGTCTTTTGGTCCTGCATGCAGCATGGTAGAGTCATTCACCATGTCTTTTGGTCCTGCATGCAGGATGGCAGAGTCATTCACCATGTCTTTGGTCCTGCACGCAGGATGGCAGAGTCATTCACCACCTACAATGTAGACGATACATTGGCAGATGCAGCTGTTTGATGTTGCATCCTATTGGTCCTGCACGCATCATAGCCGAGCTACTCACTCAGTGGATGATAAAATGGAGAACAGACTGCAACTTCACATAGCCGCGTCTGCCGATAAATGTCTACACTATATGTGGACAGTTGCTGACTTATGTACATGATGACATCCAGTGAAGCATGCCCATCACAAAGCTGATCTATGTGCATAAGGCACGGCATGCAGGTTTGGTCAAGCGCCCTCCTGCCACAGGACTGATTGAGTGAAAAAGCAGCCTTGCATGATTGAGTACAAGAGCATCATGGCCGTCATACGACATGCTGAACGCAGTAAGAACTTGATGCATGTGATCATGTGCTGATGCCCACGCCCCAGACTCCAATGCTATTGGTGCTGTGGCGCCAGAGCGTCACAAGTAAGCAGCAGCAAAGGAAGACCAAAAAGAATTTGGAGCACATCAACACAGGACCTCATACATGGAGCTACTCAGGATCGTATGTCCCTGACCCTAAGAGAAGACACAGTATGAATGATGCCATGGATGGATGAATGGATTGATGCATGGATGGATGGATGGATGGATGGTTGTTTGAATGGATGCATGGATGCATAAATGAAGGAGTGAATGGAGGAATGAGCGCAATAACAAAGGAATGAACGAACGAAGGCAGCAGTACCTGAGTAGACCATGCGGCCATCGCCTGATAGGATGAGGACTCGCTGCATGAGGTTGAAGACATCCGGGCGAGGCTGGTGAATGGTGATGATGACTGTCACTCCTGCCGAAGCAAGGCCTGATAGAATGTCAACCACTCGTGCAGCATTGCTGCTGTCAAGCCCTGCACACCAAGGCAACATGGCTTGGGCGGCAGCAGGCCTGCACATTAGCTCCTGACGCCGGTCTAGCATCTTCACACACCCCTCACAGTTTCAGATTTGACGCATGCGCTGTGAGTGTGCTGTGACTTGGGCTTTTGAGACGGACACATATCAGATAGATCACCAACACGCGCAAAATGACCACCTATGCAGCTGTAAACTGCCATGCTGACAGGAGATTGTTGCCTAATGGGGTGCTTGACACAGAGTGGCGTGCACAGCAAAGAAGGGTTAGTGGCAGACAGCATCACGCTCAGCAATGCCTACTTCAGATGTAAGCGTGAAGCTGACACACAGGATTCACCTGAGCTGTACATGAACAAGACGTTGGATTCAATGCATTGGTAAAGACGCAGGGAATACTGGTAAGGAAGTGGCAAAGAGCTGGCAAAGGGATAGTGAGGTGGTGGCAAGGGGGTGGTAAGCAGGTGGCAATAAATGACACAGAAGTGGCAGCGAGGTGGAAAAGTAATTGCAACGCTGTTTAGCCTGTTGCTATTTTGTCCATCAATTTTGCCGGTGGAAGCTGATTGGCCTCCTTTTTGCTCTGTCCGTGACACTTGTGCGTGCGACAGTCCCTGGCTTTTGCTGTGTAATACAGTTGAGGTGCTGAGACAAGTCACTGACACTGGTTGCAATGCCACAGTCATGACTGTGGTAAGTAAGCGTTACCAGTGGTGGGCTCATCAAGCAGCAGACAGGCTGGGGAGGTGAGCAGCTCAGCAGCAATGGCCACGCGCCGTCTCTCCCCCCCTGAGAGCCCCCGAGTAAACTCATCCCCTATCAGACTGGTGGCCACCTGCCATAGACAGCAAAGAGGTCAATATGTCTAGGCTTACGATGCAAGGTTGGTATGTGTGCCATAGGGTTCTTGAAAGACAGCCTGCCTAGTCTTATGGGACACCTGATGCTGCCTGGTTTCTGGCTGCTGCTGGCTTGCTATCAGGCTCTCAAATACAGACATGCTTTGAGGCTGCATGCCATGCACGGTGGACTATATATGTGATTTGCATTATCCTGCTGGCTGTTCTTTTCTCTGCCACAGAGTGCAGACAATAGCCCTGCTGTCATGCCTTCATGCATTCGTCAAACACATGCCGCCCCTTAGGGTCAGTACAGGCCTGAGCAAACAAGAGCCAGAATGACCAAATCTGTGTGCAGCCTTCGCTCCACTGGGTTGTGCTCAGGCTATTCTGACGTCCATTTGCTGCAAAGCTGAATAGGCGCTGGGCATGGCAAAAGGGGGATCCCCCCTTGTCACACTGCATGCAATGCATGCACTTCCGGCAGAAGCTGCAATCTGACATGATGAATGCCACACCCATGCGTGCATTACCGGCATTTTCAACAACAATGATTTGGAAACAAAACAGGATGAAGGGATGACCCTGACTGACCTTCTGAAGGCCCAGCTGGTGTATGAGCTGCTGCACGTGAGCCTGCCGGGCTGCACCATGCACAGAGCTGGGTAGCCTCAAGTCAGCTTGAAACCTGAGGATACCACTCAGATGTTTGTTGCCAGCAGCAAGTTAACATGCATGCTCTGCATGAGTTGCTGGGAAAGTCATGTTGGAACACTGCTAGGGCATAGGGGAGGGGAGGGGAGGGGAGGGATCTGGGAACATAGATCATACGCATTGCTCAAGCTGTCAACAGTAGATGCATGAGTGACACCTTAGGGCAAGAGATTGAATTTGGGCAAAAACTTACCTCAGGTATTCTTCAACTGTTGATGTGCCAGGAAGCACGTCATCTTGCAGCACATAACCACACAGGCGCTGCATCGTCACTGCTGTCAGAGGCTGCCCATTCACGCTCATACCCCCTGACACACCTGCAAGCAGTCAACCGTTGTTCATAGCAGACAGCTGACACATTTGGCGATGCCATCCAGCAAGGGGCCATATATGATGCTGGGAGCAGAGTACCCCAACAGAGTGCACCACAGCCACATACCCCACCTTTGATGAACTTGCAAGATTTGATACACAAACCACGCAGCTGCAGACCAAGCCAAGCTGTCGCAGCTGTCATTGACTGCAGTGCTGTGCGCTGCCTGCTTTTGATTGCAGCCAGAGTGGGAGCACAGATTGCAGTTCTTTACCAGCACAAAAAGCAATGGCCAGCAGAGCAGATGTCACAGCTTTGTTGGTGTTGAATGTCATGTGCAGACAGCTCTGACCCTAACAGGCTCTCATCTGCTTGCATCTCTTGCTTGCAGCGTGCATACTTTTTCTGCTCAACAAGTGCAGGCATGCTGAGAGCACCAACAGAACGGATCACCTGGATGCCTTTGCTATGCAAGCAGGCTCTCTTCTCACATTTGTCATGCACTCCAAGATGCCAATTTCACATTTGTCATGCACGCTAAGATGCCAATTTCACGTCAGTCTCAATTGCAGCCAGACAGGGTGGGCATGAAGGTGGTTTTGCCAATCTTACCTGGGTCTCGTTTGCGGCCAGACAGGATGTCCATGAAGGTGGTTTTGCCGGCTCCTGAAGGGCCTAGGACCGCAAAGAGGCAAGGCATGAGTTGGCCATCCTCCCCTGTCACCGCCGCCACCCCTGAAATGGAGTGCAGGATCTTGCGCTGCCGCCCAGAACGGCCCTGGGGCACTGTGCAGCTGATGCCCTGCCAGGACACTATCTGAGGGGCCACTTGCAGGAAGCCCTCCACCGACACACGCACATCCCTGCAGACAAGAGACCAACCATGTACTGAGTGCAAAAGCTGCATAAAGCCTAAGCCTGAAGCCACTCAGGTTGCAGAGCAGCCTGGCATATATGGAGGGCAGGGTCAGACCAAAGTACAAATTTTGCAGCAAGGCGTGCATTGGGTGGGCATCAGATGCCATATGGCTGATCATACGGAACACATGGAGGACTGCTGTCGGAGCAGACAAGGCAGCAACGCTAGCAGAGGTGGCAAGCAACAGCTGTGCAGGATGGATTCTGACTGAAGTCTTGCTAGAGATTGTCAATGCTTTTGTCTTGTACCAGGACGGCAGAAAGTTGCTCAGGATGCTTAGCTGCTTTCACGGTCAAAAGGTGTTTGCTTTGCTCACGGCACCAGTAGGAGCGCAACAAGTCACCTGCTGTCGTCATCTGCGCTGGCAGCGGTGATGAGGCCATTTGAGGGCTTGGAGTGGCTGGGCATCTTGTGCAAGGTGGGGTGGGTGGGTGGGGGTGAGGACCCCACATAAGGGGAGAAGGTCTGATTGATGTGCCCATTTGATGGCTCTGCAAGGACACCGGTAATGATTGGCTGCTGGCCGTTCATTGCACACATCCATTCACGCATTATCATACACAGCTGTGAATATTGTGCACAAGACAGTGATAGCAGTACCTTACCTTGCCAGTAAGTGGATAACATAATCCATGCACATTGTGCAGCAGGTGGGAAGGTCAGCTTGCAGTATGACCTGATGCCATATGCCATGAGACTGGCTAAAACAACAAGTTGGCTACCATGCTGCTGTGCATTTCAAAGCATTTCCCACATCTGTAGCCAATCCTATGTTAAGCATCAGGTCAGATGCAGCAGCTGAGCAGCTTTAGCAATGTTCTTTGCAGTTTGGTATTGCACTGGGCTGTGCTGTGCTGTGCTGTGCTGGGCTGTGCTGTGCTGTGCTGTGCTGTGCTGTGCTGTGCTGTGCTGTGCTGTGCTGTGCTGTAGCCAACACAATTCACAAGGCAATACACATAAGGCCCATTCCTAAAAAGGCACACCTTTGTGAGCCAAGGCGCTTTGACAAAGAGAACGAAAGATTGACGCTCGAACATTGTACCTGCTAGCTCCTGATTGACACCAGCTAGTGGGGATTCTGGCTCTGAACCATTGCTCACCCTCCTGCTCTTCTTCATTGACTTGACCCACGCCATTGAGATTCCCCACAGGCTCTGATGCCCAGTCCTGCAAAGATGTGGCGCAAATTGCAATGAGCTGCAGGTGTGGGGCATGCCCTAAAGCACAGTGGCATGGCAACAATATGACAACAGGAAGCTTCTGTGGGGATTGACATCGGAGAAGTATGGTAAACTTGGAGTGCTGAATCCTTGGATCCATTCAAAACAGCATGATCATGAGGCAGGCTTCATCAAAAGTATGGTTGCCAGAGCCAAACGATGCACCAGCTAATCATATGGTCCGACGCTCTGTGCAAAGACGCCTTGAGACGTGCCTTTGCCCAATCATTTCCACTGACATGGAACGTCAGAAGATTGCATCACTGAAAGTGCTACACTCAATCATGAATCATCAAACAAGAAGCTCTTTGCTGACTTGCCTGCCAGCTGTCTCCAAGAAGAAGTATGTCAGCATGCCAAAACAGGCAACCAGCAGCCACACCATTGCAGCATCCATCAAACCTCGCCCGGGAACGAAGCCAAACTCTTTCAGGACGCCGTCGCCAGAGACACGCAGGGGAGGTAAGACGGAGTCATTGAGAGGGGAGGTGAAGATGAAGTCAACGGGAGCATGGTGAAACTCGTTGACCTGCAGGCGCACAAAGTTTGGGCATGCTATGTAATGTAGTGTAATGTAACGTAACGTAACGTAACGTAACGTAACGTAACGTAACGTAACGTAACGTAATGTAATGTAATGTAATGTAATGTAATGTAAATATACAGTTATATTACATTGAAGGAAAAAACCTGATCTGTTAGGGCCACCATACCTGGAGCAAACAGGAGAAAGGGGACAAGCCCTTTGCTCATGCAGCACGACAGCATTTGAGTAGCAGATCCAAAAACGTCATCACAATGTGAAGAGTCTCGCCAAGTTCAGCACACGTCAACCTGTTGTGACTGACGCAGAACGGCAGGTATACATGCACAGGCAACACTATGACAATTAATGACGATATGTGATGCTGAGTGATTGGCACCTAATGATGACTAAATGGGATGGACTGAGTCAGATGTATTGAGGGGGATGACGAAATTGCATGAACTGAATGATATGACTGAAGTGAACCAAGTGATTTGGACGAACTGCGTCAGATGACTAATACACATGAAACTAAACATATGGAGGACTGAATGGGATCAGTTGAATGGGATGCCTGAAATGGATGAATTGAATTGGAAGACTGAGCTATGCAGAGCTTGGGCAGTGCTCACCGCCAAAGCCTCATAAGCATAGTTGAAGTAGGACAGGTCAGCGATCCATGTGCAGTACCATGGAACCTGGTCCCGGTTCAGCAGGAAGCCACCAAACAGCAGGAACATCATGATGGCTAAGCTGCCCAGCAGATTTGCCACTCGCACTGATGCTACTGCTGCACCGATGGCCTGACTCATTGTAGTTGCTGCGATGTTGGCAGACACTAAAACACCTGCACAACATGAAACATAACGCTGATAATGCACATGAACATAGCGCACATTGGGTACATGTATCCTGGCTCTGCAATAATATGATGGATTTGATTGATCAGAGAGAACAACAGTGATTTGACCAGAAAGCAAGAGGGACAGGTATGCTTGTTGCTGTAATGACAAATAGTAACAACTCATTGGAAGCATCAATCAGCACAACCAGATCATCTACAGTCGCATGCCCAATCGGGCAGATTTTGTGCCTCGTGTGTTCACAAATGCACAGCCTACAGATGCAGTGAAAACGCACATGCCCTTTTCCACAGCATTGCAGACAACCTCACCCAACATACATTCTTACACTGGCTGCAACTGTTGTATGCACTTGTTGAAAGCAACAGACAAGCGCGATGGCATCACCTATAAAGGCAAAGATACAGGAAGTGCACTGGGTGTGCAGGCCGATCATCCAGTAGCTGAACATGGCAAAGAAGAGTGGCGGAACCACTCGCATAGGCACAATATCGAACAACAGCACTGCAGTGTAGTAGGCTGGAGTGCCGTATGCGCCAGCATCCCTCTCCCTGCAAGATAATGAACACTGTGAGTGATACAATTCAGTAAGTCATCAAGCGTGATGCCCAAAACGCATCAACGCGTAGAACATATAGAAGCTCTCTTGGTATGTGCGTGTCGTGTGTGTCACAGCAGTAAAGGATTGACACAGTTTAAGTACCTCATCAGTCAGGCGCAGCATCAGGCAGCACAGCGCGTCATAGCACAGCACAGCATGTCACAGCACAGCACAGCACAGCACAGCACAGCACAGCCATTTGATGCCAGCCAGAAGGCATGATGACATGGCCTGTCCCACTGTGCATTTTGCATGTCTGCACTTTCTTCGATCAGATGCCATGGCAGCATCAAACCTACAATCTTTGACACCCACCTACTAGGAGGCAAGGAGGCCAGGCCTGAGATGAGAGTTGTACCAACATCTCCCATTTAGCAGTACCTCACAGGGAAGCCCAATATATTCCATCCCAATGGCTTTCCATTGATTAATGCCAAAAGGCATTGTCCTTTCTCACCCACCTGATGAACAGCAGCTTCTCAGCTCTCCAGATTGGCAGGGAACTCAGGCTCATCATGCTCAGGTACAGCAGCATGAAGAAGAGGCACCCCAGCCGGTTCTGGATGCCGCCTGTGTCCACCCCAGCATTCCGGAAGATCAGCCCCAGAGCGACAGCTGTCACCAGGGTGGCTATGAAGTTGACAAGAATGAGGAAGGGGTGGCGGTACAGCTTGCGCATGAGGCGGGTGGACAGCACTCTGAGCTGGAGGAGGTAGGGGGGGTGGGGCCTGGGGGGGCTGAGGGGCCAGGGACTCTGGCTCAGCTCTTGCACTGCTGCATCATCCTTGGCTGCTATGTCAGACCTGCAGTCATGCCAAGATTATATCAGGATTTGTGCTGCAGAAGGCAGAAGAGGAAGAATGTCGTGGAAGCCGAGGCAGGAGATGAAGGCTAATTTGGCAGTTTCTGTGTTGTACCTTTCAAGCTCTGCTGCTATACTAGATCTGATAATTGGACTCAGGCTGTCTTACAGACCTCAGATTGCAGCATTGACTTGTTCTGCAAGTGCACTTGATTGATCGATCGATTGATTGATTGATTGATTGATTGATTGATTGATTGATTGATTGATTGATTGATCGATCGATCGATCGATGGATTGATCAATGGATGGATGGATTGATTGCTTGATTGATTGATTGACTGAGTGATTGACTGATTGACTGATTGATCGATTGCTTGTTTGCTTGATACTATTGATGACAGGAATGGTATGCCAGTGTGACTCACCCAGCAAAGCGCTCAACCATGAGTGCAACATCAGCATCAGCCGCACGGATGACCAGATCCAGCATGTAGTCAGCAATGTTGCTACGCAGCTCATCCGCCACAAAGCCTACCTCCTTGAAGTAGGGCGCTGCTGAGTCCAGAGGGCCTGAGTACACCACCTGCACTCACAGACAAGATACAAGACATGATCTTTGTCGACCTGAATGAGTGGCCTGTGTCACAAATGTGCTGTTAGGCATCTGACTTTGGGGTGTTTCAGACAACAGCTGAGCCAGAAGGCACACACCATGACCATTTGCACAGCGTACCAAACAGGTCTTGATGACCCATTTCCAACGACTACTGCTAGTACGCACCACATCAGGGTACAATCTGAGCTGTTGATGCCAACATGGTCAATGATGAAGTCTCAGCTTGTGATCACGGATGTCGTATGCCAATCGTCTGACTGCTCATGTGCATGTTGCACGCACGTTTGGATGAGGGCACACCTGTCCGTTGCCCGAGAGCAGGAGCATTCGGTCCATGAGGCGTAGGATGTCCGGGCGAGGCTGGTGGATGGTGATCATGACTGTCACTCCAGCTGAAGCCAGGCCTGATAGGATGTCCACCACCCTTGAAGCATTGCTGCTGTCCAAGCCTACAGCAGCACGCATGTCAATGATGACAACAATCAAACAGTTAAAACAGGGCTTTAGCCAACAGGTATCAGGGTGTGTGCGATGCAAGTCAGCTCCCTCCAGACAGGCTTGTTATGAGCATCGCAGATGTAGTGGTTCATCAGCACGCATGTTGGAGTCTCACAACACAATTACAGTCATACGTTTGTTCATTGAACTTGTGTCTTCCCCAAAGGTCAAGGTCAGGTACACTTCTGAGTAGCTCGTCATATGAGGCCCCACAACACAGTTACAGTCAGCATACCAACAGTAGCATATGCTCTAAAGCAGACCATCAGCACATTGACATGGCAGAATGCACGGTAACGCAGGCAAGAGCACAAACAGACAGACAGACAGACATGCAAATAGCTGTTACTGCATTTCAGTGAAGACTACAAGAGTATAGCGGCCTTGGGGCCACTGATGTGCTGTTGCAGTTGAAGGCAATTCAAAAGGGCCCTGCTGTCTAGCAATCAAACAGCTGCCTTTGATACAGTAAATATTCATGTCACATTAGCTGGTGATTGACAAGGGTGGGTTCATCTGAGACAAGGCACGCAGGAGAGGCAGTCGACGCAGTCAAACACATGTACCACTGTTACTGCTGTGGTAAGTGAGTGTTACCGGTGGTGGGTTCATCCAAGAGGAGACAGGCTGGGGAGGTGAGCAGCTCAGCAGCGATGGCCACCCGCCGCCTCTCCCCCCCTGATACCCCCCGGGTGAAGGCATCCCCTATCAAGCTGTGTGCAACCTGCAGCATCAAACACTTTCTTCACTCATTCATCAAACATGTGTTGTCCTCTAGGATCAGGCACATGTAGCCCTGAGTAGCTCCCTGTATGGTTCCTGTTCTTTAAAAGTCAGCGTACCAACAACAACATGTGTTGATGTGGTGTGGATCAGACTGAACAACTGCACGCCAACCCTTGCGACTACAGACTAGGGCGTCTGGTGCAGACTTTTGCTGCTGCTTGACCTGCACACGGACTGCATTGTTGCTGCCTCAGCTTGCAATGGTTACAAAATCTAGATCTGATACAGTACCCAACCCATGTGGCGATGCGAGATCAATAAGCTCACATGCATTCATTCAATATCATGCAGCTGTGCACATTTGTTTCTGCTGCTCAAAGCATTTCGCTGACAACAATGACATGCAACATGATCTAAGTCTGGGGACTTTACATTTGCAAGTGTAGGTCTGAGCAGCAAGAAAGTGAGAAGAAAGTGACCTTGTTGAGCCCCAGCTGAGAGATGACGCCCCAGACCCGGCTCTCAGCGCCGTTGTTCCTCTTCTGCTCCTCAGGCATGCGCAGCCTGGCATGGAAGCGTAGGTACTCCCATACGGTGGACGTACCTGGTAATTCTGGCTCTTGCTGTGCATACCTACAATGTGACAAAAATATAAGACAAATAATTAAGCATAACGGGGGGGAAATGCAGGGCAACGCTCAGTCACAACATGAAAAGTACTAGGATTGTGCCACAAGCAGGTCAAAATGGAATCTCTATGAACCAGGCGTTTGATCCGGCTCTGCAGATCAGTGCATCTGTGGGAACATGTATCTGAAATTGTCTATAGGTTGGATTTCAGATACATAATCCCCCAGATGCACTGATCTGCAGAGCCTATAAAGGAAACAGGCCACAACACTTAGCATATTCTGTTAAAGGCAGATCACATATAACAGAATTGAGGGCTTACCCGACAGTATTCCTGGTAACCCTTCCATCGACAGGATGTCCATTGAGGGTGAGCTGCCCTGTCACTCCTATTCCTCTTCGCTGCCCTGCTAGGATGTCTAGCAGGGTGGTTTTGCCAGCGCCTGAGGGGCCCAAAATGGCAAACAGGCACCCCTTCTTGGACCCTTGGGTATCACTGTCTGGTGTGTGTGCAGCGCTGGTGACGCCTGAGACGTCAGTCAGCACTTGTAGCCTCTGACCTCCAGCCTGCAACATCAGGGAATTAGGAGTTTTCGGTCAAGGGTTCATGCTTTGCGGCCTTAAATTGCCAGCCTCCAAGAACACAGACACCGGGTTTTGGCCTGGGGGTTCACCCCTTGTAGCCCTTGGCCTCCAGCCTAAAAGGAAACAGGCACAGTGTGCGGCATGGCCAGGTACAACCCGAGCTGAGGTCGACTGACATCAGTGCCTGGTGTGTGTGCTTCGCTGGTGATGCCTGTGACACTAGACCATACCAAATGGCCTCTGACTGCCAGCCTGTGAAAACGACAGCAGACATGAGACAAGCGCAGACGGAATCATCTGAAAAAGTGATGCTGACATGATGTATGTCCGCCCATATCTGCCTCAGTATGCTATGTAGCTCATCAGCAAGCATACATGCTGTTGCATGTGCAAATCGCTGCCATGACGCTTGGCTAGTTCAGTGGCCACTGTTTGGCATCTTCAAGCCTGTCTGTACACTCTTTGCTGCTCATGCATGCTGTGCTATGTGGAACAGCCCAGACTGCTGATGCTTGCAAGGTGGGGCTAGCCTCTTGCAATAGCCTTGCAGCAGTGATCACACAGCTCAGGGCCTTCTGCAACAGCCCCAGGGGAGACACTGCACAGCTCAAGGCTGTGACATCAGCGCGCAAAGCGCACAATACAGATGCCTTGCAGAGCTTGACGAGAAGAGGAGTCCTTTGACCAAGAACACAAGCTGTTGCCAAGTGTCATCAGAAACGCGTTTTAACATGAGCAATGTAGCCATGGACACATCCATAGACATAACCGCAGACACTCCGCATGAACAACATAGCCATAGACACGACCGTAGACATGATCGCAGAAAGCTCGCATGAGCAATGTAGCCATGGACATGACGGAAGACAGTCTTGACAGCGCCCCACCTTGTAGATGCTACAGCTGATGTTACGCCAGTCTAAGGCTACAGTGTCTGGCGGGCTGTCCATCACCACGTCTGTTGATGTGTCATTGTCTCCCAGCAAGGAAGCTGTGACGGTGGTTGCATTCGTTTCACCTGCATTGCATTCAGGAAGCTGATGCCAAATGGTGAATGGGTGTCACACGACGGTGTGTTGCATTCACTAGACCTGAACTATTCTACTGGGGATGTGTCTGTCATGCGCTGCAGAGATGTGGACTTGCATGTTGCTCACCAATTTCTGCTCCAGGAGGGTTTGCTGTATTTCCTAGTCAAGGTGACAGCAGCATCAATCTGTGCATGACAGAGTTGTGTTGCTCGTGCTCATGCATGGAACTCTCTATTGCTCCAACCCTTCTGTGTCTCACCTTCAGACCAAGCCTTGTACCTCTCCTGAGATAGTCTACTATCCTGGTAGATCAGGAAACCACCCAGGATCATTCCCAGACTGACAACCAGCCCAATGCTGATCAAGGTGATGATCTCAGCAGCGACGTCATGGTGCTCATGTGGAGGCAGTGGAGGGGGTGCGGGTGGGGCTGGGGGACCGGGGGGCTCAGGATGGGTGGAATTGTAGATGCAGCTGCCTGTCTGGCATTGCATGCCCAGAGATGCCAGAAAGGCTCCTTCCTGCATCGTCAAACTTGCTGATGCCATCTGTGCATGGGATCTGCAAGTGTGGAAGATGAAAGGGCTCAACAAAGGCTGTGCTGGCCCTCATTGAGGAAGCAGAGGGTGGAAGCTGGCACTCGATGGGAAGCAGAGGGTAGAAGCTGGCACTTCATGGGAAGCAAAGGGTAGAAGCTGGCACTTGATGGGAAGCAGGGAGTGAAAGCTCCCATCCACTGGAAAGGCAGAAGGTAGACAAGGGAAAGTTGCGGGGGGGATGAATCAGCCTTCCTAGAAGCCAGCAACTCACACAACGCAGCTGTGGAGTAGCTATCCCCAGCCACAAGAACTGCTGTGGAACAGTCAACATGCATGGCACCAGAAAGCAGCAGGAGATGCATGGCATCAAGCACCAGCCATGCCAAAGATATGTCCCCACATACCAGGATGGTTGTGCTGCAGCATGATGATTGAGCAACTGCATGCAAGTGATCTGCCAATGCCTGTGTATGTGACGTTAGGTCTAAGGCTCTTGCCTGCCCAAAGTAGCATTGGAAGGTGCCGTTGACAGCCTGTGGCTTGCAGCTCAGAATCGTAGCTGTGTCATTTTTGGGGATGGCCAAGGGGTTGCATCTGTGCATCCAATAGTTGCCTGGCTGGTCCTCGTGGATCTTGCCGCAGGAGGTGGGGGTCCACCCCGGGCACTTCTTCACATCTGCAACACATGTGCACTGATAAAGATATAAATGTATAAATACAGAAACATGGTACATATTATAATATAACAAATGAAGATTACGCTTGCCAGCTCATGATGAGCTAGGCACGTGCAGGGCAAGTCGTGTCGCTCCAGAGCAGTCTGTTTTGAGCACCCCTACAAGGTCTATTGACATGTCATGTGCACTATTTGCTTTAATCACAGGCAAGGGTTGGCTGGCTGGTCATCGCCATGATCTGCCACACAGTGTGTGGTTGACACCTGCAAGACAAGCACATGCTGGACTGGCAAGCGCGGCGTTCACACACACATGAAACCTGAAAAGCGTCACAATGAAGAAATGCATGAGAAGAAAGGGCAAACAGCAGAGTAAGAGGAAGAAAACTTACAGGGAGGGGGGCAGACTACCCCAGCCCCCTCACAGGTGGCCAGAAAGCAGTCATCCCCCTGCATAGGCCGAGTGCAAGCTCCGGTAGAAAAGGTACACCCTGTGAAATTACCCTCCCAGACGCCGGCGTAAGCGTACTGAAAGTCATGGGGATTCAGGTCAACAGACATGGTACCCCCTCGCTCCACCACATGGAAGTCAACTTTAGTATCCTGCGCAGCTGCTGCTGAAGCTGCTGTCAGAAATCTCCCCAGAGAATCTGAACTGAATTCTGAACCTGAGCTTGAGTGAATGCCCCCGCTGTTGTGAGTTAACATCTGGGGCCTCTTGGCTGTGACGCTCGTGTTACTGTCATTCTGAGGCAGCATGGAGAACACCCAGTAGGTGAGGGGCTGCTGCTTGCAGGCCCATTCTGTTGATGCGTCACCAGCCAGCCCGCCGCACATGCAGGAGAAGGTTTTGCCGTGTGCTATCTCATATGTTGTCGGCATCATGGTGGCTGATGAACAGGCTGCTGGTTGCTGCTGTGTACCATCTGGCAGCTTCTTGGCAGGGCAAATATCGACTGTGGTGCACACTGCGGCGCAAAAGCTGCTGTGACTGGGTGTGTGATAAACAAAGCTGTGAGAATGTGCTGGGGTACTGATCACAAGGCAATTGCACAGGTCTAGGTTGATTATGGAGAACGTATGCGTGGACAGGTGGATACATTCAGGTGCTGCTGGTGCTGGATGGCATCAGGATCAAGAGGTGGGTTACATCATGACAAGCATGTGCAATCAAGGCACATGTGCACACAGCATCAGGCTGGCGTACAAATGGAAAGCGGCCAAAAAGGTGTGACAAGCTACTTTCACACTGTGCATGGTGCAAATCAAGAAATCTTGCAGCTACTCAAAACTGTTTAGGGCAAGTGACAGGCATAATTTGTTCAAAGCAAGCAGTAGGTGCCCAAATGCACTGTAGTTACCGCACGTCAATTTTACTGCATTTCAGTTCAAGAGCAGTTGAGAAGGTGTGCATCTTGTTCTTGAATAGAGCCAGTCAACTGGCTTACCGCTGCAGTCAATGCCTCCCCACCCATCTGGACATACGCAGACAGCACAATTGTCCTGGTATGTATTGTTTTGTGCCCGCAAGTATCCACCATTGTAGCAGCGAGGGTCATCGTTATCGATGCTGTTTCTGCACACTGCAGGGAAACACGGCAAACTGCAGGTCTGCCCTGGACTACTGCACTTACACGTTCAGCTTGTCACTATCACGTACTCCTGTACAGGCCGTCAGGATCTTCAGGCGTGAGAGACATGACGCCGGTGCAGCATAACAGCACAATGCCGCATGCAGCAGCTATGCAACGAGTACTGACAAGACCCGACCGCATGCTGACTAGGTAGACAGCTACTGATCAATAGACTCGAAGGCGGCAAGCACCCTCTGCGAGCATATTGATCTGCAAATGAGTATACATCTGTGCGAACGCGGCAAGCTCAAGGTGCTCGGAGTTGCTGCTTCGTCGTGGTTTGCAAAATTTGTAACCTGCCACAGCAGGATCAGAGCATGTGCATGCATTTCCATGCATTGCTACATTGTCAAAATTAGTGAGTGCAGGCGTATGGTTTGTTTTGAATACCAAACTGTGCCGCAAGTCCATCAAACTCACTGACCGATGACAGTGAAATGCGTCACTATGCCTCCATGCGCAAACAATATCGGGATGAAGCTGGTACAGGCATACTTCCAAGCTTTTGTGGTTGCTATTCACCCTTTAACTATGACGCATGCCTGCACCTATGTGCGCATACATGCATGCGTGAAAGAATGCAGGCATGCAGGCATTTTGTGGCAACCTTGCAGCGTGAGCCAGAACACTGCAAGACCGTCAATCAATGTTTAGATCTACTGCTCAGCCTAGAGCGTCAATGCATCAGAACGCTTCATGGCGCACCATCGCCTCTTGCCGTTGCAATCAGTTGAGCTGAATGCTTAGTCTGATATTCCCGTGCTGGTTCATGTATACACCCTACTAGATGGTCTCTATGACTAGACCCAGCCTGCTCATACCCGTGTGTACCCCGATGGGTCAATTACAGTCATGACAGTCAGTGCCGGCACAGCCTTGCACTTTAAAGGTGTACAGATCTAGCTGTCTGATCGCCACGCCAGGCACAGCCTTGCGCTCCAGTCAAGCAAGCGCTTGTAGCTGCGTGATCAAGAGCGGCTGCAGAGCCGACAGCTCTGGCGGTGCCATGGCCAAAAGCGAGTTGATACAGAACGCAAAGTTTTTTGATCGGCTCGTGGACCTTGTGCCTGCCAAGTACTATCATCCTAGTGATCAGGAGCTCGTCAACACAAAGTACCTCAAAAAAATTGCAAAAGCAGCCGCGAAACAAGCCATGAAAGAGCAATATAAGCAGAACAAAAGAGCTAAACTCGATCCAGACACAGCCCAGACGTCTCTGCAGATACAGCAGCAGAAGGCCGAGAGACTGCAGCAGTCAGATGACAGTGATGCAGACGACGTCGAGCCAGCGCTACTGAACCAGCAAAACACTGCTGAGCAGCACCCCGCTCAGGAACAAAAGCCTGAGCCAGTCAAGACATTGCAGCTGCCAACAGGTACGTTGACCTGTAATGCATCACAGTGATAAGTTGTTCCTGCAGAATACTCACCCTTGCAGCTGCTTAGGTGGAGCTCCGTCCCACTCAGACCTGCAGCAGAAGCTCCAGCAGCGATTACAGGTAAGTCTGTGCTGTCTGCGTTCTGACCCAGCATGTGCCTGCCTGAGGCTCAGCGGCTGAGGACTTCTGCTGTGCATGCAGGCGCTGAGGGATCAGCGACATGCAGATGAAGAGGCAAAGCAGCCAATGGAGGGCAAGAAGAAGAGTAACGACAAAGCAAAAAGGGCAGATGCCAAAGATGTGAGCACAGCTGCCGCTGCAAAGGCTTGGCGACACAGCCAGCTTACAGCAGACAAGGGCAAACAGAGGTGACAATCTCTTGCTTGCAGCAAAAAAGTAGTAGCAAGTAGCAAAATATACCAGTCTGTTCACAGAATGCTGTTGTGCAAGCAGACTGCAGTGTCTTGTTAAAACCTGTGGAGGCTCTATCGCACAGCTTGTCTGCTCTATTGCACGTACGCGTGCATACATGGCTAGCACCTGACCTTTGGAAACAATTCCAGTGCTCATGAGGTTGACAAGCGACATCGTAGTGGCAAAATGTGCAAGGACATCTCTCAGCATCTTGCCTCGTGTATGCCAGGACTGTGTCTCGTGATCATCACTGGTTGTCATCTTCAGGCAGACAAGTCCACCAAACACCACATGTCGCTAAGAAATGATGCTCAAAAATGTCAATCATGCCATGCTGCAGGAAATCTGAGGATGCCGAGCAAAGCGGCGGCAAGCGTCAGAGGCAGACAGGCAAGGATGAGCAGCAGGCGGACTTGCAGTTTGGGCGCCTGGAAATGGGCCAGACTGGTCAGTTGGGCAAGCAGCAGCCCAAGAAGAAGAAGCCCAGCAAGGAGCAGCTGCTGCAGGAGGCTCTGCAGAAGCAGAAGCAGAAGAGCGACACATCAGCTGAAACCCAGGTGTTGATGGCGATCTTCTTCTTTTGAGTGGGTCATTGCATGAAATCTAGCGTGCAAAGCTGGCTTGCCAGGGCGCATGTCAAGGCCGGTACTCTGGCAACGCTTTGTATGAGCAAGGCAAGAAAGATGCTTGAGGCATCTGCTCAGATGGGGCCAATGATTGAGGTTGATTTGACTGTTACAGTACAATCCTGGTAGCATTTGTGCCGTAACATCTGTTCAGACGGGCAGCACTGATTAATGTCCATTTGGCTGATACAGCACAATCCTGGAGACAATTTGTGACATAGCGCATACAAAGCAAGTATCGACACACTAATTACTCAAGGTAACTTTGAACTTTGGTGCTATGTGTGACAGGGTGAAGGAAAGCAGCAGGCCTGGAAGTCTGCCCTGGCACGCGCCAGAGGCGAGAAGGTGCTAGATGACCCCAAGCTGCTCAAGAGGTCGGCTTCGAAGACTGCTCTACCTTCATGCCTCGCGTGCTGTTTTGCTTGCATGCCTTCTGTACTGCTGTTCTGCACGGCTGTAGTGCTTGTACAATGGGCCACCAGTGTTGCCCAATGTGGCCTGCTGCACTGTTGTCACAGCATTTGTTGAACAATGGACGCTGATTATGGATCGCTGATTGCGTCCATTGCTATGAAGGCTGTTTAGCTTAGGCTACAACAGCTACAGCGCCTGTTGTCATGACAAGGACAGAAGAAACATGTCCGCTGGACCTTTGGTCGTGATCAATGTTTCAGCGATGTTATTTGATGGTGCGCTCTTTACGCCGGCGCGGGTTTAAAATGGGCCGCCTAAGAGGCTCAAAATCTCATTTGACCAGCATAAAATTTTGTCCTTTAGCTCGTTATTCTGATAGTTTTTTTGGCAGAAACTCATCAGGGTGGCCCATTTCAAACCCGCGTCGGCGTAAAGGTGGTGAGTGGCAATGCGGCATGGCTGAGGCCACAGCACCATGGTATCAATGTGTTCAGGCTTTTGTTGTTGTGTTGGCACAGGTCGATGAAGAAGGACTCCAAGCTGAAGGAGAAGAAGAGCAAGGCCTGGAAGCAGCGCCAGGGAGAGCAGAAGCAGGCCCAGGCCAAGAAGCAGAAGAGGTATGCTGCTGTGCAGCTGGGAGTTTTCTTGGTGCATGTATGTCAGAGCGTGACATTCCCACCATCTGCACTTGCCCGTTCAAGCCAGGGATGTGGCACATCACCTAGTGCAGCACTCACAAGCAAGCATTGCACGTTGATGCATACTCACACAGGCCGTGCGGCCTTGCTAAGCAGATCACTAATGCTGAGGATCACGTTGAAAGTGTGATGATGTGTTTGCAGGAGGCAGGACAATCTGCAGGGTAGAGCAGATACAAAGAAGGCCAACAGGATGGAGAAACGTGAGAAGAAGCTCATGCGAGCTGGTTTTGAAGGCCGCAGAGCTAGTTTCATTAACTCGTGATTTCACAGCAGCCCGTGCTAGGAATGATATGCAGCATTGTTCTGTTGCCAACATTGCTGTGCATCGAGTTGACAAGACGCCAAGCTTGCAGGTGCAATATCGTAGGACTTGTATAGAATGAAGTCTCTTATAATATCTGATGGAGCTCTGTGTACCTGCAGCAGAGCCGGCACTATGTATCTTGTGTATTGTGCTCTCTGCAGATTAGGTGCTCTTGTTCTGTTAATGAATGGACACCATATGACCCAACAAGTATGTGTTTGCAAACTGCCAGTTTGAAACTGGCAGCGTGGTTATGGCAGAGCAGATCAGTGAGCTGTCACAGGCTTGTGCTACATGCAAATTTGTTGATGATAAGCATTAGTTGCAGCCAAGCTGCCTGCATACGTATATAGACTTGCACACCTTGCTTGGCTGCTGTGCTGTGGGAAAGTTTCATCTGCTCTGCAAGCTTGCAGAAGCTTAAGCTTCTTTGTCGATCTTTATCAGCCTGGGTTTATTGGCAAACTGAAGGGTGCAGTGATCTGCAATGCAGGCCAAAAGCATCGACCAGGGAGAGGGTGTTTAAAAACAAAGAATCCATGCTGTGTGCATCAGTGTACGCGGCTGGCAATGCAAGATCGCAGGCGTTACAGCCGCAAGGCCAAACTTGGCAACTTGTGAGTCATAATTGGGCACGCGGCGTAGGGTTGCGTGACCTACGGGATTTGCCCGTTGCAGCATCAGCGCTCCGAAATTGACGATCTGTCATCCAGCAACCACACACAGTAAACAAGCTCGCGCCTACAGATCCTTAAGCTCGCGCACATACAGGTGAGATCGCGTTCAGTTACCTGCCTGACCTGCAAGTGTAGCCTTTGCTTTGCTGCTTTGCCTTGAGCACTTGCCGATATTTCTGTTTGCTCGTGCCAGATCTCCCGCACATCCCCTGCCCTGAATGCCGACACTACTTCCGTTCGTACGTGGAGGTGCTACCAAGAAAGTCAAGAGCGCAGCATCCAGCGCAGCTAGCGGAGGCTCATCCAGCGGCAACAGCAGCGGCGGAGGAACTATGCAAGCTTTCCAGAAGAAGTTCGGTGGTGGTGGTGGTGGTCAACAACAACAGGGCCCAGAACAGGCCGCTGCCGCGTTGGCCGGCAAGAGGCTGATTCCTGGACAGGGTCTGCCTCATGTTACGCTTCACACAGTCCAGGTACGCTCATACCTAGGCTAAGGTAGCAGTTTGTGCTGCCTCGGGACGCGCATGACTTCCTCCGACAGTTCCTTACGAGTATCACAACTGTATCTGTATGCATTTCAGCAACGCTCAGTCTCGATGGTTTCAGCTGCAAACGATTTCAGCGCTGCTGCATTTTCGGGCCGCTCGGCAGCGGGCCAGTTCTTGACCTAGTGCATCTTTCAAGGCTCGTTTTGCTACTCAGGCTTGAAAGGTGTCAGACTTACCTGTTAGTGTTGGATGTCGCCCTCCTGTTCTCGTCTTGTGCAGCTTGCTTGGCAGCCATCCAGTCAAATTTTCTGAGCACAGCGTACTACCTAGGATCTTACTATTCCTACTCTGTCACAGCCGTCACCCTCTAGAAGCATTTCGCCAGACTGTTTTATAGCCGGACTTGGGTCTGCGGCATCTGTCGACTTCAAGTATTGATCTGCAGGGTGGTGTGATCGAGGTCGGTGCCCCCACCGGCAAGTGGCAGCTGATTGTTGTGTACCGTGGCAAGCACTGCCCAGTCAGCCGCAACTATCTCGCCAGTCTGCAGCAGATCATCTACGAGTTGGATGACCTCGGTGTGGAGGTTTTGGCTTTGACAGCTGATGGCAGGGAGAAGGCTGAGGCCTTTGTAAGCTCTCCTCCTGCAAGTTTCAAGTTTCAGTTTCAAAGTTCTTGCAGCACCTTGTGAAGCTCTTGCCATTCAGGGCAGCAGCTTGCCACATCACGTTACTCCATGAGTCAGTCAATACCTTTGGTGTTGTGCGTGGTTGTGTGTCTGTTCAGTAGAAGCAGATTTCCAGATGTTTTCAGAGCGATTGCTGCTTTGTGCACTTCATGTTGGACAGGCTAGTCTGGCAGGTGTTGCTGCACTGTCATTCACAAGGCATGCCCCCATTTTGCTGCTACTTTGCTTGCTGCAAAGAAATTCTCATAGCTCCTGATGTGGCAGCTTTGTCGCTTGTCATTTGCTCATCTGCTGTCTCTTGTGGTGCAGTTGGACAGCCTGCGTGCCACCACAGAGACCAAGGAGATCACCTATCGCATTGCCTACGGCCTCAGGCTGACTGACATGCACAAGTGGGGCCTGTACGTCAGCCACCCCCGTAACATCAGGGAGACTGAGCACCCCTTCCCAGAGCCAGCTATGTTCCTGATCAACCCTGAGGGCCAGGTCCAGATTGCTGAGTACTCCAACTCCCCCTTCTGCAGGCCTGACCTGCGTATCATGATTGAGGGTAAGCACCTGTTCTGCCTTGCTGCTGCCTGCTGCTGTTCGTGCAGTCATCATGCAAGTACATACTCAAGACAGCCACACAAGCACAGCTTAGATCATGTGCACCTAGAGTACAAGTTTTGTGCAATGCATGTTGCATTTCACGATGCTCTTAGCTCCAGCTGTGTCATGTATTGCTGCAGTATTACGAAGCTGCGATCAATCTCCTATGAGACAGCGTTTACATGTTGTTTCTGTATGAGCCCTTGTTGAACGAAAGCTGATGATCTTGTATGAGCTCTTGCTGAACGCAAGCTGATGATCTTTGTGATTGTCTGCAGGAATCAGATACATTGAGGAGAATGACTACCCAGTGAGGGGTACATACGGCTTCTAAATGTTGACCAGCAACGACTGTGACAATTCTCAGTGATACGACAATTATTGGCATTTATGTACAGAGTGGTCAAGGCAGCAGAGTGCAGTGGCCTGATTATCATACGTGGCCCCATTGAGCTATATATTTTGGACATCACATAGTTCTTCAGAGCCTGTATTACCTAGATAGCAAATCTTGGTATTGATCTGTACGCAATGCAGCTTGCACACCAGTCTGACGGTTTCAGATGACAAATGTCCCTTGTGTTAGCTTTTTACAGGTTTTGTCTTTGACCAACAATTGTGCGTGTTGACACTGTTTCGATATGTGCGCCTGTAATTCAGTCAAACCATGCACATATGCTCTTTTGCTGGAGTGAGTTCACCATCAAAGACAAAGACGCACTGATCTGCAGAGCCTGATGATATATGGCAGGCCTGAGAGCTAAGCTCTGCCTACTTGTGACTTTCTTGCTTCAGCTGGTATCTGTTTCGACCACAATCCTCTGAGCTGTTCAGGGCGTGCTGCATGGGTGAGAAGGCTACAAGCCCAAGATGGAAATGTGAACTCTGAAATGCACAGGTCTTTGCCCAAAATATATCACTGAACCTTTGAAATCATGCTTTGAATCCCACAGCAGATACGCTTGCAGATGCTGGTATCGCTGCAAACAGCATGCAACACAGACATTGGTTTACAGATACTTGAAATTCAAACAAGGCTGTTGCCCTGCCAACCCTGCAAAGCTACTGTGCATGACTATGTCTATGACTCCTCTGACAACTTCTTGACCTTCAGGTTCCAGCCATCACGTACATACTGCTCAGTGTAATATGTCTTCTTCCAGCTGTCACGCTCTGACATGCGGCCCATCCAGGCATGCAGAGCCTTCAGGTCAGAGGGTACTTGCCATCCCTGCAAAGCACAGTGCTTTCAGCACAACCCATACTCGATGGACAGGAATAAGTAACTCATGACCGGGTGCATTCTTGGTCACTGGAAGCAATTGATGCATGACTTGCAAGGCTGATAACATGCCTGAACTGCAGTCAGCACAGCATGCTGTAGCTTGCAGGCATTGCAACATGGAGGTCTGCTGCTTGCATGCAAGCTGACTAAGCAATGCAGACATCACATGCAGTATTTTACGAGGGAAATGTAGCGACAACAGCATCACTGAGCACATCTGCATTCCACGTGCTGGACATTTACAAATTTTGCAATGAAATTCAAAATTATGGTAAACATCCAAATGTATCACGACGTGGAGAGTGATGCAAGCAGCACACTTGCATGCCAGGTGCAGCTTTGACAAGCATACACTGAACATGACAAGCTCACAAAGAAATGAACACTTGACGTGAGAGTTCTGTCCCAAGCAGCAGTCAAAGATCACCTTGACTTCATCAGCACCAATTTTGATGTGCTTGATTTTGGGTGCCATGGACAGGTCAGTGGCACACACATCATCTCCACCAAAGTATGGCTTGCCAGACTTCTCCAAGTGGTCATTCACGCTCTGCAGCTCAGCAATGAGGGCCTTCTTCTTCTTATCCTCATCCTCGCCAGGCTTGCTGGTCAGAAACTCAATAAATTTGGTGGGAAATAGCTCCTTGCCTCTGCAGCATGGAAACCAGTGTAACTTCAAATGTGTGCTTGGGCAGTTTAATCTGTGCACCGGTTCTTGTCTCTTTGTGACATGTGAGCGCAAGCTTAACATAACAGCAGTAAAGGGTGGAGAAGGGATCTGTCAGCAGTGTGTCTGCAAGTTGTTCATACTGCATATGCAAAGACCTCTCCCATATGATGCACCTGTCTGCATGCTACCTGAGTGAGGCACACTGCATGCACCATTGCAAATAAGATCACTGTGATATGGGCAGATTTGTGCAGTGCACAAGACCAGGGTGCATGGACATGTGCAATTTTGAGGACACACACACACTGCCATTTGGCAGGCAATATCGCAGCAGGTGCAGCTAAACTCAACAGCAGCCGCGTAGACTACACAAGAACAGCATGGTGCCCCACTCCTTGCACCACGGCTACTGCTTACTTCATGTACCCCCTTACCCACATGAAGGGCATGATCCCAACAGACACTGCAATCTTGTCAGCTGTGTTGAGGACACTTGCTGTGTAGAACGCAGACTACCAGGGACTCAAGGAGCATTGGCAAAGCAAGAAGTAGGCAGTCAGAAACACGCCTGTTATATGGAGCAGCGTTGAGACTCACACTTGCGGGCACTCATCAGGCTTGCCCAACTTCTTCTTGTCTGGGTATTTGTCCTCAAGATAGGGCACCATCTTGTCACTGTCATACAGCCACTTGCCACTGTCATTCTCCTTCATGAAAGGGATCTGCTTCTGGCCGTCACACACATCCTTGATCCTGCATGTACAGCCTGGGTTCAACAGTGCTGAGCAATCTCTGTCAAGAGCATGTTGCGTATGCAGCGTGTCAAAGACAAACAATAATACACTTTGCTTGATACTCCTGGCAGCTATCAGTTGGCCTGACAAACCAGAGGGCAGCAAATGGAGGCAGCTCTCACCAGTCTGGCATTTTCTGCTCGTCCAATAAATTCTTGTGGTATGAGATGCCCTTCTCCTCCATGGTCATCATCATGCGGTGAGAGAATGGGCCTGCAAACAACGAAGTCAAGTGATGATCCTTGATCACAAGCAGGCACGGCAAGTATAGCGTACAGACAGAAAGTTACTATGCTCATGATCAGCGAGAAAAAAAGTGTTTGCGACACAGAAAGCAGGACACTTGACACTCACAATCGCCAAGCTCGTTCTTTTCGGGACTACCCTTCACCCAGATGTCATATGTAGCTTGCGCCATGGCAGCAAACTGTCGTCGGCTGTATGCACGGCTGGTCAAAGGTATGCGCCTGAGCTGCTGTACTCCTGTTCCGGCGCAGAAAGGTGGTGTCAGTGTTTTGCTTGCTGTCAAGCCAGAGCGCATCATGTTTGCATAAGCCATGTTGGCATGCAAAGTCGAGAACACTATACCTTTGCACAGATCTAGATCGAGGCAAGACACCTTCTGAGAGTAATGCAATGAAGCACACAGACGATATGCTAGTCCTAAAGTGCGCAAGCTTGATAAGAGATACTGCTCAACATTCGATTAGGGCAACGTGCAATGCAGCTAGTCTATTCATCTGTCCACGTATGAAGCAGTACAGTCAAGAGTGAAAATTCCATGATACCGTCACCGTCACAATTCCAAGCACAGCCAGGGTGCAGTCACAGGTGCAGAGTCAAGTTCATGTCATGAAACTAATTTCCGTGATGAAGCTTCTCCTGAGCACATGTACGGATGCCCAGGGACGATGTCTGTGCCTGTCAAAGTCCCCAAGTAGGCCTGTAGGGTGCGGGGCCCCACTGAGGTCCTCACAGGTGTACAGCATGGGTTCAAATACAACAGCATCGACCAGCAAATCAGTTCAAGCGTCATTTCTTACACATACGTGCTGGAACCTATACTGCACAGGGTGAACTTTCAGCTGCCAATAGAGGCACTTAGATGCTTCTTATGACTCTTTGATGGTGAAGTATAAGGTGATATGTCAAAGGTCTGACTACTGTCAGAATAAGTTTCACAACCAAAAAACAAGCCGTGCCAGCCTCAAGACAGCTGAGTACTTCAAATTAATCCTAAACTACAGGAACTGCTCACTGAAATGCTTGAAGTCTTGTTGCTGGCAGCCTATGCATATACACCTGACACACTCCATATGCTATGAGCTAATGAAACAGACTACAATGACTGTAGGGAAGCTAGAGTAACATCAGAGCTGTGTACTAATGTGTCTATCACGCTGGTGCACAAACTTGGATGCCTTGATATTAGCCATATGCCGATCATGCGCTCTAGCTCAGCTCCAGTGGTGTTGAAGACGGCCTCATGCAGCTCTGTAGTGTTGGAAGAGTTCCAAAGCTCGTCAGGCTTGGTGAAGTTGGCAGCCACAGGCAATGCTGCTTCAGGACTGCTGATCTCATCTCCATGACTTGCAAGTCCACTTGGTACTGTTGTTTGCTGTGACTCAACATAGGTCTGCAGTTACAGAGAAAGCAGTCAGCGGCAGAGTACCTACAGTGGAAAGCACAAAACACTCGATGCATGACTGCTGTATGCAATGATGCACTGCCCAATGTATTTTGGCTGTATGGCATAATGCTAGTGTCAATGCAGCATTGCTGATGCTGCACCAAGGGTTGCTTCTAAACATCATGTGAGCATGAGCAGGGAGCAGTCAAAACGGCATACCGTAATCAGGTATGAGGCCCACGCACTGGCCCTCAGGCTGAGGTTGAAGGGGCTCTTGACCAACAGGAGCTCATGGCGTCCAGTGATGACACGCAATGGTCTGATGTTGGTGGACAGAGAATCTGGTGTATGTGAGACCAGAGCAGTGCTTGTGGAGGCCTTGTGCATGGCACTGGCAGTGGTGCTCACACTCCAAGGGCAGACGCTCTTCATCACTGGCACTGCCTGATTTGCTGCTGGTGGGCTCAAGTCAAGAGAGGTGAGCCAGTCGGCATGGTATACAGCAAGCATCTTGATGTGTGCGTTCTCAGAGAGTGTATCAGTCACAACAGCAGGGCCAGACCATAGCAATAGCTGGCTGCTGTGCGTGATTTTGTCAGCTAAGGTGGCTATGAAAGGAATGCCAAGGGTCACAGCAGACCCTGCATCCTTTCTGAAGGGAAGGGAGAGTCCGTGGTTGATGTAGGAGTCGGCCAAAGAATACGTGCAGTAGTCTCCGATGGTCTTGTGCAGGCCGCCCAGGGAGCCACTGACAATGGTGCAGGTCAAGGTGAGCCAGAACCAGAGGCTGCTGACCCTGTCGAATTCGGACGATTTGCTCGCTCGACGAGGTCTACAGCAGGGCCTCCTGTGCCTTTTACGTCTGGGACCGGGCTTGCCCGCCAAGCGTCTGGATCGGGCTGAAACGACGCTTGCAACGTCTAAGACGTTGAAGGCGCAAGCCACGACCAACCCCCAAAGTATGAAAACTGCAGGGCCAAAATGCGCAAGCTGAGCATTTGACTGCTTGTGCAAGAGTAGAGGTTTTTAAACGTTAGTACCCAAAGGCCTGCGGTCGTCAGTGCACGGCTGCTTTCACGGCGAGATAGCACACCCAGGTCAGGGTTTCAGGGTTTCAAAAGCACACTCACCTAAACCCAGCGCAATGGTGGCCTCAACCATGCCGAGCCACGGCGCCACCTCTAAAGTTCTTAAAACGAACAGCGCCATTGTCTGCAGGGCTGTGAAGTCCATGCTGACGGGTGCCTGTAGTGTCTTGGATTCGCGAGGGCGTGTCAGGTATGGCGACAAATGCGTCGCGACCAAACGAACGAGAGATGTGATCTGCAGCAAGCTCAAAAGCCAGGCAGTTATGCGCCACAGTGGTGTTCTTGTCCACGCAAGCGCGTTTTCAGGAAGCGCTGAAAACCTTCGTTCAAGTCAAATTTTATTTACAAAGTTCTGGGGATGAGCAAGTCACATCCCGGGGAAACAGGGAGTCGGTGCAGCGCGGGAGGGGGGTCGGGGGGGTGGGGGGGGCTGCGATCCAGTCAACTAGCGGATTCACCCCCGCAGAAAAACATAGCACTATGCAGCTATAAGCGGAACAGCACTGCACAGGAAAGGCAGGCTGCATGGACAGCCTTCAATTTGCCAGCTGCACAGCAACCCAACAGCATGCAAATTTAGTAAATATTTGTGGCAACACAGGGTCTCTGTCTTCTGTGAATCCGCATTTGTGTCCGCAGAGCAGTAGATAAGCGGCAAGAGCCCTTTGTTATAGGGCAAAGGCACAAATGAGTACAAATAGCTTCAAGCTTGCTGGAAGGCACCAACCAGAATGTGCTGCAAACTCAATCTTCCACATGCTCTGGTTGGATGCAGACCATACTCCAGCAAGCACACTCAATGCTGATCTGCTCAGGATAAGCCATGCACTCAGACCTAGCCCCATTATACCCTCGCACCGAGGCCTGCCTGCTCTTGGAGGCAGAGTCATACTCTGCCGAATCAGCTAGTTCTGTCTTCTGTGCAGCCTCACGCATATGCACAGCATTTGACTTGCAAGTGCAGACTTGTTTGCCCAAATCTCATTTCTTATAAGGTTTCATGCTGATGGCATACTGCCTGAAGGGGTCCAAACTTGAAGCTATTGGTTCTAGTGAAACGCTTCAGGATGTACTGCCTAAGGACAGAATTGCACGTTGCTGTGTGCAGCAAGGCATGCATGCCAACCATGAATTGTGTGTCAAGCTGAAGCTCACAGGAAGACTTGATTCAGCAGGCAGCTGAGCAGCAAGACGGACTTCACATACAGTCATACAGTCATGACAACAAAATGCCTTCCAGCGTAAACAAGTCGCACATGATGTGCTGTCTGCTGATGCCGCAGCAAGAATCCAACAAGCGGCGAGACCTATAGAATTTGCTATACAAGCAAATAATTCTGCCATAATTAGCTTCAGATACACATCAGTGCTCTTTGACAATCAATACAATCTTTCCCTTGTTCTTTTTTGCTTCCATGTACTCATGTGCTTCCTTGCAGTCAGATAGCTTGAATTGCTTGTCAATAATAGGCTTCATTTCTCCTGTGGAGAACTTGTCTCCAGCAAAGGATGTGAAGTCGGCTACGATAGTCTCCTTGAATTGTCTAGGACGCGCTTGCATCGTGCTGCCGATTATTTGCAGCCTCTTACCCAAACACTGCAGTCAGCACATAAGTTCAGCAAAAGACAATGCGTGTCCGCCCTGCATTTGCCCTACAGGATTGTAAGGCATGGCAAAACAGCAACATCAAAATTACTGCCTCATCCTTGCCGTTGTTTGGCATAGCTGCACGTGACTGCGTGCACCACACAGCATAGATGAATGACACACTTGTTCCTTGACAGACCTGCACCCAGTGCTGCACACTCAGTGGCCATGCCACCAGCAGGACGAAGAATGCAGGCAGGACTTACAGAAGCGAGGTCAATCTCTGCCTTTACACCGCTGGGAACGCCCACAAGCAGCAGCTTGCCCTCAACTGTCAGAGACTGCAGGTTTGCAGAGAAATGCGACGCCCCCACCAGGTCTAGGATGACGTTCACTCCTGGCGCAGGCTTAGGGCCTCCTGGTATTGCCTGCAAAAGACGGGCCGTGTGTTCACTAGCTGATGCACATGCACTTGAAGCTGAGCGCTCACTTCCAAAGCAGATATAATTATGTAAAGGGACAGCAAAGCAGAAGTACCACATGCCCGCAATTAGATTTTGACCAGGACGTGCTTGCTTGGTGTAGCGCCAACAAGTGTGCAAAACAGCACTGATGCAAAAAAGCACTCATGCCATGCAATGAGAGAAACATGTGCATCTAGTCACCCACAGCATTCTGAACCTTCTGCTTGTTGCACACGGTGCACGCTGACCTTGATTTCAGGTCCTGCAGTCTCCTTCTTCACAACCTCGGCAAAGTCCTGCTCCTTGTAGTTGATCAGCACATGTGCTCCCAGCTCTTTGGCAAAATCAAGCTTCTCCTGCGAGCCAGCTGTAGTGAAGATCTTGGCACCTATTTGCTTGGCTACCTGAATTGCTGCCGTTCCTGCAGACAAGCAACAACCTGCGCTGATGCAGCTGTTGGCTAGATTTGTTTTGACATTGCCACAAGGTCCTGCCATCAATGTAACAGGAGCTATGCTCTCCAGCTGCTGCAGACTCAGCCCACCAGGGGCTGCAGATCCAATTTGAGAATTTGTTTTGGCTTCAAAGTATGGACCATGCAAGAACACACGGTGTATACTGCATGGGGGCATGAGCTTGCTTGCTCACACTCACTCACTCGCTCACTCACTCACTCGCTCGCTCGCTCGCTCACTCACTCACTCACATCACATCACTCAGGCTGGTGGGACTAACCTACTCCACTGGCTCCTGCATGTATAAGGACACTTTGGCCCTTTGACAGACCACCGAGCATCACCAGCTCCAAGTATGCTGTCAAAAAGACCTGCAACAGCCCTTGCAAGTTTGAGGTGTCTAACATAGTAACTTTGCTTCTCAGCATGCTGCTTACATGTTCTCACATACTTCTGTATGATGCGCTGGCTGTTTTGCAAGTACCTATGCACATTGCTGTGTATAAAATCAGTTTAACTGTTTACCATAGACGAGTAACAGCTGTGCATGTTACCTGCTTTGCTGCGTCTCCTACATCAATGCTGATCCATACTTCCTTATCAGAGTGCAGATGGCAGATGGATTTGGCCGGTCTTAGATGGCTCATTTCCAATCATGGAAATGCTTGATAACGTACTGGCATGCATCTGACACTATGGCTTCATATTGTGCTTGTTACAAATCAAAACATATGCTTAAACAGCATCAATGCAGCATGCCAGCTAGTATGCTGGAACAGCAGAACATTGCAGCTCAATAGAACACTGGTCAAGGGGAAGGTGACAGGTGATGACATCTTCTGACCTCAGGAATGCCAGCAGCTTCAGCAAAGGAAAGATTCTTTGGCATAGGCATGACAAAGCCTTCTGGCGCTGCAGCGTACTGGGCATACCCACCACCATCTAGCAGCGCCATGACTTTGTCACCCTTCTTGTACTTGGTCACACCTTTGCTGACTTCATGAACAATGCCGGCCACCTCAAGCCCTAGAATCTCACTGGCACCTGGATACATTACACAGCACAGCTCATACTATGACGTGACCGTTGCTTTTTAATAGCTACAGTGCAGCGAACCCACATATAGTATAAACCCTAACATGCTGATGAAGGCAAGACCCCACAGCTTGATAGCTTCACGTGGAATCAGGCACATCTGCCAGCTCTTCATCAGTGTCTGTGCGCATATATGCGTGGAAAAATGCCAGCATATGGTACATGTCTGCATGAATGTATGCAAGCATGGCTTGATGTGTAGCTGCACCTGGTGGCTGGGGGTAGTTGCCAGCACGCTGCAGCAAGTCTGCACCATTGAGGGCTGTTGCATACACCTCGATCATGACTTGACCGTCGCCAAGTTTCGGATGTGGGACGTCATCGTATTTGAGGTTTTCTGGACCACCAGCCTTGACCAGCGAAATGCCCTTCATGGTGTTGAATGCCTTGGCCTGAAAGCAGCACACACAAGCCTGTTACAACTCGAAATTGATTACATTGTGCTTGATCAATGAACGGGTGGCGTGACGTAGCATTGTCTCCACCACGTGCAACTCGGCAAACGAGCAGACTGTGCGGGGTTACCTTCCGTCAAGCCAAATCAGTGACTGCGTTCAAAGCGAAGTTGTAGAGAGGGTGTGTTATGCAAGCTGACAGGATAAAGGTCAGAGGCTGTACGCTATTAGCACAAAGACGATATTGCGATGCAGTCAAGCTCGATCAATTTCCGATCGGCGCCGAAGGCAAAGCTCGGGAGTGCACATTATAAAGGCCTTACGACATGCTGCGCAGCATATGCATGCAGCGACGGTTCATATCCCATCAAGCTGCAGTAGCAGCTCCTTGATCATTGCAAAAGGGAGCAGTGATGCCACAGCTTATCAATAAAGCGAAAACGAGGGTTGCACATCATCACAGGTCACATCTTGTGGCAGCTTGAAGACAGCGGAGTTGCTTGCGGATGTCGACGTCTGTGTTGCGAGCTTACAATTCAGATGCCTGACACCCTTGCCGACGATAGTAAGGATGTCCTTGACAAGATCAAAGCCGAAGGTACTTTCGATCAGATGCGGGTGCAGGTTACAGAGGCTGTTAAGAGAACGGTATGACGGCATAAGTGAGGCGTTTTGAAAGCCCTTGACTTGCTACCTCAGGTGGAGAACTCAACCTGACTTTTGCTTCATGCAGGATACATTGACCAGCCAAGTCCAGCAGCTTGTGGCTCAGAGTGACGTGTTCAAGTCAGGCAAAGCAGACAGCATGTCAAGAAAAGACCTCTTTGATACAATCCGGAAAACCTACGAGTAAGTGGCAGGTTGCCTGCTGCAGGCTAGCCACACAGCTTTATCAGTACATTTGACATGCTGCATTGTGCAAATTGACCTGATACTACTGACTATGCAGAAGCAAGCTTCTTGAGATTGCTGCCTCTGCAACATGGGAGGTCCTTCTGAATGACTCTTATGGCATATCACAGCAGATAGAGCAAAGTACCCATGAAGCCTTGTGCTCAGTGTATGAGGCTCGGGAGCAGCAGCGCATAGCTCTTCACCTTCAGCAGCAGCAGCGGTACCAGCATGATCTGCAGCAGTACAATGCATGTTATGGTCAACACCACAACCAAGGCTATGGTAATCAACCATGATCAACTATCAACACTGAAATAATCTCTCTCGGCTATGCACCCATGAGCAAACATCCACCCTTGCGCCACTACTCCAAGAAGCAGACTTGGCTCAGACAGTGACAAGAATGCCTCAGGCTGACATGTCATGCTGCGCTGGCAGGCCTCAACGCGCCCTTGTCTCAGAATCTGGTCCTGTGATGCTGAGTTGCAGACATTGACTGTCAACACAGCATGTAATGTGCACCTGTGGATTCAAGCTCTTGGGTTGCGACTCACATGTCCTCTTGATGCAGCCTCTGACGTTAGGACAGCCTTTACTTGATGAATGCCAGAGACATCTTAGTATCAGCAAATGGTTTTGAGATGTCTGCTGTGCAACTCTTGTGTAATACATGGGCTGTATCAAGCTTTATGTTCCATACTAATGATCGAAGCTTTTGCACAGCCCTGCACGTCTGGCTGCATGTAAGGCACTTTCATATGCTGAACGGCAATGGCGACGGTGAAAGGCAAAGGAAGCAGAAAGGCTGTGCCCACTATTAGTCAGGATACCGGACTGGATTTGCGCCCTTTAGTCAATTAGACTAAACGGAGCGCATACACTTCCGCTGCTGCCTTTCCGGGGTTGCGCAGCTTGTGGTACAATCCGCTGTATCGCACTGTAGCGTCAAGCACCTACGTCGCAGTTATTGCTGTGATTTTCAGAGCCTAGGCGTACTTGTCTGCGAAAGTTCTGGTGACGTAAACGATGCAGGTCGTGTGCGGGGCAGTTTATGAGGTCGAGCTAATTTAGTCAGACTGCGCTGGTCACTGGGCAGAGGCACCATCAGCATGAGCAAGCCTCCGTCCCAGCTGCAGAGCGTCGAGCAGGCCTGGGAGTTCGGTCAGGCACCTCCACGGGAGCTCGAAACAGACTCTTTATTGTTCAATAAATCTGCACAGCGCTCGCAATGGCAGCGCACAACAGCGGTGATCTTGCTGGCAATTTTGATCTTAATGAGCCTTGCTGTTCTGGCCATGACTCTGCACCTTACTTTCGAGATCAGTCGTGTTTCTCAACAACTCCCTGGCGGGGCTCTGACTTCGTCGACAGCCCAGCAGATGGGGGTGTTCCCTTTGCTGGTGAGGCACAACAGATCACATGCGTTCAAGCGAGGACAAATTCGTCGACAGCCTGCAGCAGCATTGAGAAATCCTCTGCACTGTGCAGACAGACGACAGCAGGATACTTTGCAGCATGAATGGCATCATTGCAGAAGGCGAGAAGTCATGCAGCTGCTATGACTGCTGGCAGGTGCAAACCCTTCAGCACATTGCTTGCTGCCAGGCATAGCCACAAGTTTCATTTTGAGTCTGGTGGTGCTGCAGGGCGATGATTGCTCCATTGGGACGGACATACACCAATGTAACATCACTGCTGATTCCGGCACCCCACTTTTGTTTGGTAAGGTGTGCAGCAGTGCCATGATGCCATGCTTGAGACACGCATGCTGTGGCACCTTGCTTGCAGGCACAAGTAAAGGAAGGAAGCATGTTCTCACTATCGCTATCTCTAGTACCACCAGTAACCCAGCACATACAGCCCCACACAAGTTGCTGAAGTGCCACCTGATACACCTTCTAACTTGACTTGCAAGCATGGCACATGATGTGGCAGTTCAGCTGTCATCTTCACACGGACACAAGGTTATTCAGCCATGATCCGATGCATGCCAATCATAAGGCTTTCCTGCAGAGGACTACTGGCTAGCGCATCCAGAAGCAGAGGTGAGAGTGCGAGCCTCATTTCACCAGGGCTATGGCGGCCCCTTGCCAGAGCTAAAAGCAGCAATCAGAGCTCTACATGCACAGGTCAGCATTGCCTGCTGTTCTGGGGATCAATCTATATCCCCAGCACACATGCACATCGCTTCCCAGCTGCATTCAACCCTTTCTTGCTGTTCAATCAAGATCCTTCACTGTCTTGTTATGACCTCCCAGTTGCATACAAGTTGGGTATGTCAATGCCCATACAGCATTTGCTGAGCACATTCGACATATGGTCAGCTCAGTAACACTGCGTCGCTACATTTGCCTATTTAGCTTAGTTGGTAGAGCATTGATGTAGTTGCTGACTGACATCAGCTCATAGTTGAACTGTACATCCGCCTGTCTGCAGGTTGGGAATGCAGTGACTGATGGGCGGCAGATTGTGATAGGCATGGGCAGCAGCATGCTCATCACTGCTGCTATGTATGCTTTCTCCAATGTCTCTCGTACCCCAGGAGGTGAGAGTCTGTGCATGTCCTGATCATCAGAGATAAGTCAATGTCAAGTCAGTTCAACTGTATGCACTTGTTTTTCTGCACAGCACAGGCAAGTGCATGCTGATGCGCTAGGTGGCTCACAGCAGCTTTGGGTACTGCACATGCATGCTAGGTCATTCAAACTGTTTCAGTGTGAGTTCTGCAGCGCTTGAGCTAATGCTCCTGCCTCGCTGAGTTATCAAGTCAATTGCAAAATGCAGCAGCAGCAGCTGTGTAGCTCTAAGTACAATGAATGCATGGTGTCGCTGTGCAGTACCAGCAACTCAGATGCATTCTGCTACACCTGTATTACCACTGTACACCTGACAACGTCCAGACTATGACAAATTTTGCAGTACCAGCCGACTCAAGTGTGTCCTCTACACCTGTGTCCCCACCGTCCATCTGGAAACCATACAATTGCATGACTATTGTGCAGTGTCTTTGCAGTACCAGCGACTCAGGTGTATGCTGCTATCCCATACTACAATGGGTATGAGTGGCCAGCAGCCTACTATGACACCCGCCTCTTTGAGTGGACAGCCGGCGCTGCACCGGTGGCCACTGCTGGAGAGCCTGTGATTGAAATCATCACAGCGCCCAATAACCCTGATGGGGCTATGCGCAATAAGACTATTGAAGGTATGTTTGTTGACAGGAACGCATGTTGAGGCAGCAACTGCTGCACAGTGTTCTGGCGACAAGCTGTAGCCCCGTGGTAAGATGAGCAAGAGCCCTGTCAGCTACAATGTCGTGCCCATTTGCATCGGTCACATGTGAGCATTAGCCCCTGGGTGTGCAAGCAAGTGCTACAGGATTCAGTTGGGTTTTCCCCTCAAGTGATGCGCCTCCCTGCCCTGACTTTGTGGCAGTTGCATGCATGGTGATACAGCAGACTGTTCATGAGTATTAGCTTTGCGAGACCGGTCTCCAAATAAGTTGTTTTGGAGTCCTCAGGGTGACAGCAGCTCTGGTTGCTGTTGTGCAGGATCTTTTGGGGTGCACGACCATGCTTACTACTGGCCCCAGTTCACCCCCATTCCTGCCCCAGTGGAGTATGGGCCGTCAGATGTTGCCATCTTCACCTTGTCCAAGCTCACAGGACATGCAGGTAAGTCTTTCATTTGTTGATCAATTAACCCTCTCTTCCTTCCCTCCCTCCCTCCTTCCTTCCTTCCTTCCTTCCCTTCCTCCCTTTCTCCCTTCTTCCCTTCCTCCCTTTCTTCCATGAGTGAAGCACACAACATCCTGATCACCCGTATCATCATTGTATGCAGTTGCAAGCCATTGTGGCACCACAGCTTGACAGCCAGCGTGACCAGATGTTTTGTGTTTCCCAGCATAACATTGCATCACCCTGTTTTGGTTGTGCCATCCTGTGTATGTGACATTTGCACTGCTCACATGACAAAATTTCTGTGCATTAAAAGTGCACAGCCCCTGGCTGTGCTGCAAATGTGCTCTCTTGTGGTGCAAGCATGTCATATATGCGGTGTCAGCTGCAAAGTCATGACCTAGGTATCATCACACTCTGCAGGCACACAGAGTGTGAATCATTGATTGAGAGCGACCTAACAGTAGATCCCCCAGGGTACAAGCAGGCTCTTGCAGGTGGGTGTCAGTCCCGTGAGTGTGTGCTGTGCCTGCAGGATCGCGCATTGGCTGGGCAATTGTTGGGGATGAGTCAACAGCTGCGCTGATGTCAGACCATGTGGCCCGAGCTAGTGGGTATGTGCAGGAGAACCAGCTCAGAGCCACACATCTTCTTCAGTATGTGCTGGGTGACAACGGTATGCTGTTCTGCCCATGCTCTTCTTCTTTTACGTATTTCTGCTTCTTCTTTTGCTGCTCCTTGTGAAACGCCTTCTTCCCTTTCTTTGTCTTCGGTTGCTGCTGTTCCTGTTGCTGTTGCTGCTGCAACTGCTGCTATGTTTTCTGCAACATCCTCACTTGATCTTGTGCTGCTCTGTGCTCTGCACGCAATTGGCACCACAGGTCCATTTGCCAAGTTTATGTTGGTTGTGAAGCCAGCTTCAAAAGAGTGATGCAGCGGTCACACTAGGATGTCCTCCTGCATTTAGGAGTTGTGCAAAGTCTGCTGTGTTCACACTGAATGCTGCACTGCGGCTTTTATTCATCAGGATTACTCAGCCCTCACTACTTGATCATATCTTAGACGCATGCTGTGCTGTCAGGACTCTGCACCAGATGCATCCTAGGCATTGCTTGTCAGGAAGCAATCCCTTGCTTCATCAGCCAGACTGATAGTTTTGGACTGCGACCTATAGACTACACGCCATCATCCGTGCTCAGGATTACACACAGCGTGCATGATATATGTAGCAAAAGCATGTTGAGCTGTATTTGCACATGCATTGATTCTGCTCTATTCTCTGATGCATCACGTCAGGCTGCACATGCACATTGCGGCGTAGCTCTTGCTGTTAGGTCGGTAGTCTGTGGTGTGTGTGTGCAGAGTGTGAGTCATTGAACATGTGTGGTTTGTAGCTTCAGCTTCTGTGACAGACTAGGCCAGGCAGCAGCTCCTATGACAGCCGAAGCAAAGGATCACATGCAATGCATTGACTGTCTGATGCAGGTTCTGTGATAGACTATGCAAGAGAGCACATGCAGCAGCGATGGGAGAGGCTGAACACTATCATGGCAACATCTGTGCGCTTACAGCTGCAGGTCAGTCTTCTTGTTGTGTTTTGTGTCACAATCCTTGCGTATGTATTGTGCTTGACCTGACGCTGCAGATCTGCTGCGATGAGCATTTCTTAGCTTGGTTGTTGATGGCAGGGTTGACAATGCCCAAGTCAGTGACTAAATCTGGACTGATCTCCCTCAAAACATGCACTTGTGGGCATCTCAGTTGAATTCAGTGTCATCTCACCACAATGTCCCTCAAATCTAGCATAGCACGGCATTGCGTGGCGTGGTACGGCATTGCAAAACATGGCGTAGCACATCAGCTGCCGACCCCGCAAGCACGAATCAGACTAATGCTGCAGAAACTGGAGGCTGCACAGTATGACAGTTGGACACAGTCCACTTGCAGCCCAGCGCCAGCCTATGTGTGGCTACAATGCACTGAGCTCCGAGACCAGGATTGCTATCAGGCCATGCTGAATGAGGGCATCAAGGGCAGGCCCGGGCCAGCCTTTGGGGCTGGTAAAGAGTACAACAGGCTCGAGCTGCTCATGCAGCCAGCAGTGTTTGACAGTATGGCAGCAAAACTGGAGCTGTTTGTCGCTAACTGATGATTAATTTTCACTTTTCTGGTCTCAGTTGGAGTGGCCCTTGTTGCATTCCACATTGAGAGTGTGCTATAAAAGCATGCAGTATTGGCAAAGCATCGTGCAAAACGCTCAAGCTCGTAGCGCCTGCTGTTTGAAGTGTGAAATGGCTCTTGGAGTTGCTTCTACTGCTGCAGCTTCCAGCTGGCTCTCACGCTTTTGATGTCGGGAGGTATCTGCTAGATTGCTGTTGGGGTGCTGAGAAGACAGCTTGCTGGTTGTGACTTGCTCTGCACTTGACCTTTGACAGCAGGCCTGAAGAACATGTATCTGAGACAATGCCTTCTTTATGCTGCTGTGAAGTCTGCTGTGTAAATGCTTCTCTCGCAATTTGTCATTAGGCGTTATTGTATCATAGGTGCTAGCTGTCCACACAGCCTGCAGGATAGCTTGGTTGTGTCTGATGACATCTGTTACATACATGCTTGGAGTAGCCCGGCTCTGTTGTATAGCTTCATCACGTGTCTCTGATTTGCAGTGAGGGTTCCAGCTATATAACTTTCAGGCATACATCTTGCATTGTAGAAAGGGGCTACAAAATGGCTGTGGAGAACGTTATTATCTCACATTTAGTCTGGCTGAAAGCGCAATTGTCCACATGAAATGACACTTTTATGGTCCAGGATGTGACCAGAACTTTCTAAGTTGGGCGCTAAAACAAACCACAATTTGGACCAAAATAATGTAATGTTGGAGCTGTTCAATTGAACCCTTCCCCAATATTATGACATGATGCAACAGAGCATCATTGCTGCTTGACGCTCGCTCGCTGGCAGACAATTGGTCTAGACAGCTTTGGCACAGCTTGCTTCGTAAATTCACCAGATGATACTCGAGTACAATGAAGCTCCTGTTTCAACAATCTGACAGAGTGTCACAGCAGCAAACTGGAAAACTCACTCGGCTTATGATTCACTTGACAGTCAGGTGAGGGGCTTGAAAAACAGCAAGCAGGTGCCAAATTTGGCAGAAGCCCAAAAAGGTAAAATCTGCTGTGCCAGCGGTGTAAACTGCTCCAGGCAGTGCACACCCGTAAAACATATTCCCAAGACTACATAGAAGAAGAGCCCAAAAAACTTTTTGCAGATCAATATATTCAGAATGGCATCCGAAGCTGGTTATGATGCCATTCTGAATTTGTACACAAGCCCTGCACAACTGGACCACAATAGTTTGTGGCAGACTAACTCCCATAAGCTCTGAAGCCGCATTTGTCATGTTCAGCCTGATAGTAAGACAGATTGATGAAGGCATTTTCATAAGTCAACACCCCAGGTACAAGAGCAGTTACTCATACACGTACTTTGGCCCAACCCCCTTGAACCCAGACCTATGCCCAAACAATTTGTTTGACCTAGATATTGTAGCAAGCCCAGGGTAGCTAGATCTGGGTGGCAAGCTCTGTCTAGCAAACACTTCATAGCGTGAAAGTACATCAACAGATGCAGACAAGTAAATCAAGCAGAAAAGAATAGGAACACGCGCTTTGCTTATGCTACTGACATATGCTGCATGTGCACGCTGCAGCACAAGAACTTTGTATCTGTAAGCTCATGCCTCCCCAGGCTCTCCAGGATGTCAATGCCTGGGCAGCGAGGTGGTGCAAGCCAGGTGATGCAAGCCAGGACTGACAAATTGCCTTTGCCACAGCGCCTGCACTAGGACTGCAGCCTGGAAGTATTGCAGCTCAGAAGCCAGTGTGTCTACCTGCACAGGACAACCTGAACAAGGTTGTTGAATGTACAGCATGTATGCTGCTTATAGTGACAGAGGCAACATGCAGTGCACAGTATGTGCCAGGCGTCTTGTACACATGCAGCAAGCGATACATGGCTCTGTGCGCATTTGCAGTCAAGATACAGCATCCTAGACATCACAGACATGGGTATCTGAGTCGACTCATACAGGAGATAGCATTGTTGCATCATAGCTACTATGTGCCTGCTTGACCCCTAAAGTGAAATGGGCATGCTTGGCACAACATGCTTGTGTGCACCTCCAGCAGCATCATACAGCAGGCATGACAATGGTGGCCCCTCAAACGATACAGGCTGTGAGCTCCTGCAGGTGCCACGACATCAGGAGCATGAAAGGCTTGCTGAAAAGACCTTGTACCCCCAGACGATAAAATTCAGTTTGACAGCATGCACCACTCAAACGCAACTGCTTGTGCTCAGCAACTACCTGATTTACACCTTACCTGGTGATGTGCATATGAGCCCTCTGGGCCAGAGCTGAGCCTTGTTCGCATGAGCACAGTGAAGGGTCACAACAAGTACGTGCCCACAACTGTGACCATGATTGTACTGCCGGAGCCTATAGCGCCGATAGTCGTTGCAACGGCTGCCACTGTCACCGCTGTCAGATCTGAGCTGATGCTGCTGATGTATGTATAGGCACTGGCGCCTAGCATATTACTGCTGAAAGAAAAGATGTTGCTGAACAACGCTTTGCCTGTGCTTGTACCGGTCGATGTCGGGTACGCTATTGCTTGCCCGTTGTTTGAAAGAGCAATAGTGCCGTACCAGTAGGAGATGTTGGCCGGTTGGATGGGAGCTCCGCTGGCCACGGTGCTGTATGATGCGCCCCCTGCGTAGACTCTGGGCTGCGCAACCAGATCTGTGTAGTTGGCGCTAGTGGCGACTTTAGCTAGCGTCACACCATTGACAGTGACAGGGGACATGAGAGCTGCTCCACCGGATAAGGTGGCCAGCCCGCTTACCGTGGCCGCTGCGTTGACAGTAACTGCGGCATTGGCTATGATGGCAGAGGAAAAGGTGGTGGATGCGTAGACAGCCAGCGTGTTGCTGCCACCGCTGGTCCCCAGGACTGTATTGCCTAAAGCACTGAAAGTACTTCCAGACGCAGCGGTGATGGTGTTGCTGCTGCCACTGCTTCCCAGCACTGAGTTGCCCAGTGCACTGAAAGCGTTGCCAGCATTCACAGTGACAGCAGCATTGGCGGTCACAGCGCCATTAGCTGTGATGGTTGCTGCTGAGGAGAAAGTGGTGATGGCATTGACTGTCAGGGTGTTGCTGCTGCTGACTGTGCCTAAAACACTGTTGCCAAATGCAGAGAAGGCATAGCCTGCATTGACTGTCACAGCCGCGTTGGCAGTGACAGCAGCATTGGCAGTGATGGCAGCACCGGAAGCAAAGGTGGTCACAGCATTCACCTGCAGCGTCTGACTGTTGGTTGCTCCCAAAACGACATTGGCATTGGCAGTGATGGGCGCTGTGGAGGCAAAGGTGGTGGCAGCATTGACAGTCAGGGTCTGGCTGCCAGTGGTGCCCAGAACTGTACTGCCAGCAGCTGTGAGGGTGCTGCCTGTGCTGCTCAGAGTAAGTCCGCCAGTGAAAGTGGCAAGGCCAGAGCTGTCAATGGTGAGGCGGTCCACAGGCTGACTGGTGGTGCTACTGCTGCTGCCGGCTGTGGTGGTGCTCAAGATCAAACTGCCTCCCCAGTTGCCTGTTGAGTCCTGCATACAGCATGTGAAATCGTCCCCACTATGCAAATCAAAACGCATCCATGAAAGGAAAAGGTGTATCAGCAACTGTGTTTGCACACAGATTAGCTTCTGTACTGTAACTTGCATATACACAGCATTCTTTTTGCCGTGCCGTGTAAGCCGTAAGTGCATTACAAATGACCCTGCTCTATTGTGACTAGCTGACACTTTGCTGCTTGCATTGAAAATGCAGGCATTTTGACAGTGCAGGTTGCCATGCATGAGTCAACCTTCTGCAAATGAACAGCTCATAAGGCCTCACAATGAACAAAAGGACCAAGCTCTGAACCATGGTGCAATGCAGGTGCACCGTGGGTTACTTTTGTGCAAGTGTATTGGTTGAACCCATGCTGAGTGTTACACACCATCATGCCAGTCCGTTGCAAGTTGATTGGGAAGCCACATCAGCCAGAATCACTGAACGCAAAGAAGATGTACCGTGAAGACAGAGCGTATCTGGGCAGTAGGCCCTTCTACAGAGCCATCGTAGCCGCTGAACAAGATGCTGCCCAGCACAAACCCATTGGTCACTGCACCAGTGCCATTCTGCCTCTGGAACCCAAGCACTGCCCCACTAGCAAGTGTGCTGCTGTTGCTGAGCATTTGGAGGCCGGCGCTGAATGTGGTGGTGGCATAGATGAGCAGTGTGCTGCTGGCATTGCTGCCAATCACTGTATTTCCAAAGGAACTGAACACATTGCCGTAGTTGACAGCAACCGCAGCATTGGCAGTGACGGGCGCTGTAGCTGCAAAGGTGGTCACAGCATTGACAGTCAAGGTTTGACTCCCACTTGCACCCAGCACCACATTACCGTTGGCTGTGACCAGACCATTTGCAGTAACAGGGGCTGTGGAGGCAAAGGTGGTGGCAGCATTGACTGTCAGCATGTTGCTGCCGCCACTGGTGCCCAACACAACATTGCCCAGCGCACTGAAAGCATTGCCAGCAGCCACAGTGACGGCAGCATTGGCAGTGATGGGTGCTGTGGTGGCAAAAGTGGTGGCGGCATTGACAGTCAGGGTGTTGCTGCCACCAGCTGTCCCTATTATTGAGTTGCCAAGGGCACTGAACGCATTACCAGCTGTAACTGTCACTGCTGCGTTGGCTGTGACAGCAGCATTGGCAGTGATGGTTGCTCCTGAAGCAAAGGTGGTGGCCGCATACACCGTAAGGGTGTTGCTGCCACCGCTGGTGCCCAATACTGTATTGCCAAATGCACTGAAAGCATTGCCAGCAGCGACTGTCACGGCAGCATTGGCTGTGACAGCAGCATTGGCAGTGATGGTTGCTCCAGAAGCAAAGGTGGTGGCAGCATACACTGCGAGAGTGTTGCTGCTGCCCCCACTGGTGCCAAGCACTGAGTTCCCCAAGGCGCTGAAAGCTGCATTGACAGTGACAGCAGCATTAGCTGTGATGGTGCCTGCGGATGTGAAGGTGGTGGCAGCTTTCACAGTCAGGGTCTGGCTGCCGGTGGTGCCCAAAATGGTGCTGCCAGCAACCGTGAGAGTGCTGCCTGTGCTGCTCAGAGTAACTCCTGCAGGCAGGATGACATGATCAACAAGCACAAGACTACAACACAGCATGCAAGACTGACGCAACAACGGGCGAAAAATGAGTCTGACAATGAGTCTGACCTGCAGTGAAGGTGGCAAGGCCGGAGCTGTCAATGGTGAGGCGATCCACAGGCTGACCACTGCTGCTACTGCTGCTGCCGGCTGTGGTGGTGCTCAAGATCAAGCTGCCTCCCCAGTTGCCTGTTGAGTCCTGCAATGCACACAGCCTCATAATTTGTTGCAAGAGAGAAATTTGCGACATGGCAGATGCAGAGCGCGCAACTGCCCAAGGTGGATGGGGAGGGAGGAGGGGGCGG